>ERZ650312.151-NODE-151-length-34934-cov-22.677944_pt1 | contig 34934 bp, 29 predicted proteins | sample MGYA00376248_ERZ650312 | MGnify/ENA primary metagenome ERZ650312 (study PRJEB26733, sample SAMN07839316) | wastewater metagenome | biome: urban; feature: wastewater treatment plant; material: waste water | place: USA: North Carolina | collected 2016-07-28 ... | reverse complement strand
CAAAAAAGAAGCCCATTCGGACTTCTTGCTTTATTTATTCTTCTTCAGCTGGTCTTGACTTACGAGCAATATCTGCTAGGATATGGTCCACAAATTCTGCAACAGACTGAGTTTGCGTTGCCTTACTTCCGTAGCGACGAACGTTGACAGCATTATCTTCCATTTCCTTGTCACCAACGATGAGCTGGTATGGAATCTTGCTGGTCTGACTCTGACGAATCTTGTACTGCATCTTCTCGTTACGTTCATCCACGTGTACGCGAACACCACGGTCTTGCAATTCTTTTGCAACCTTCCAAGCGTAATCCAAGTGAGCTTCCACAGAGATTGGAATCATAGTCACTTGGGTTGGAGCTAACCAAGTTGGGAAGGCGCCCTTGTAGGTTTCAATCAAAATGGCTGTGAAGCGTTCCATAGTTGAGATAACACCACGGTGAATCATAACTGGGCGGTGTTCTTCACCATCAGCACCAATGTAGGTCAAAGCAAAACGTTCTGGCAAGAGGAAGTCCAACTGAATGGTTGACAGTGTCTCCTCATTACCTAAGGCAGTTCTCACCTGGATATCCAATTTTGGACCGTAAAAGGCTGCTTCCCCCTCTGCCTCGAAGTAGTCCACGCCCATTTCATCCATAGCATCTTTCAACATACGCTGGGCATTTTCCCACATCTCATCGTTGTCATAGTACTTCTCTTTGTCCTCTGGGTCACGATATGACAGACGGAAACGGTAGTCGTTTAAGTTGAAATCTGCGTACACTTCGATAATCAACTGAAGTGCTTTTTTGAACTCTTCTTGGATTTGCTCAGGTGTCACGAAAATATGACCGTCGTTAAGAGTCATCTCACGTACCCGTTGCAAACCTGTAAGAGCACCAGATTTCTCATAGCGGTGCATCATCCCAAGCTCAGCGATACGCACTGGCAATTCGCGGTAAGAACGCACATGATTTTTATAAACTTGAATGTGGTGCGGACAGTTCATCGGACGAAGCACAAACTCCTCACCGTCACCCATGTCCATAGTTGGAAACATGTCTTCTGAATAATGATCCCAGTGACCTGAGGTCTTGTAGAGTTCGACAGAAGCCAAAGGTGGCGTATAAACGTGCTGGTAACCTGAAGCCAATTCCTTGTCTGTGATGTAACGCTCCAAGGTACGACGGATAGTCGCTCCATTTGGCAACCAGAATGGCAAACCTTGACCAACTTCTTGGCTAATCATGAAAAGATCCAATTCCTTACCAAGTTTACGGTGGTCACGTTCTTTGGCCTCTTCACGCATTTGCAGGTATGCTTTGAGATCTTTTTTGTCAAACCAAGCTGTACCATACACACGTTGCATCATTGGATTTTCGCTCTTACCACGCCAGTATGCACCAGCCACGTTGAGCAATTCAAAAATCTGGATACGGCCTGTTGACGGAACGTGTGGGCCACGGCAGAGGTCAACGTATTCACCCTGGGTATAAATGGTCAAACCGCCCTCATCATCAGAATGTTCCTGAATCAATTCCAACTTGTATGGATCATTTTTGAAAATTTCAAGAGCTTCTTCCTTAGTCACCTCACGACGTTCTGAAGGGAAGTTTTCCTTGACAATCTTCATCATTTCTTCCTGAATGCGTGGCAGGTCATCATTTGAAATCTGACCAGCCGCATTGTCCGTATCATAGTAAAAACCATCCTGAATAGCTGGACCAACCCCCAACTTGATTTCAGGGAAAAGACGCCGAGACGCCTGGGCAAACAAGTGGGCAGCTGAGTGACGCAAGATGTCCAAGGCATCCTCATGATCGGGCGTTACGATTTCAAGCGTACCTTCCTCTTCAATGGCACGAGTTGTGTCAATCAATTTACCATTAAACTTACCAGCAAGAGCCTTTTTCGCCAAAGACTTGCTGATGCTCTCCGCAATTTCAAAAGTAGTCACACCAGCTTGGTACTCACGAACAGCACCATCTGGGAAAGTAATGTTAATCATAATATAAGATATAAAGGGTGTTAAGCGGACACAGACAAAATAGGAAACAAAACGACGACGCAAGCGTCTAGTTCTCGTTTATCTTTTTGGCCCAGTCCGTAGCCCGTATTCAGTTCAACCAAATACGGAGACCCTAGTCCTTTCTATTTTTTTATTTATTTTTTAATCCCCAATAACTCCTCTTTCTGAGTTAAAAAGGTTTCCATTTCTTTTTGAATATCAATATCCAGGCGGTCAGCCAGTTCAATCAACCACCAGATATTTTCAGCCATTTTATGCTCTAAGCTATAGGGTGTTTCATCATAGTAACGGCCCTGCTTGGTCATAATTAGACGGTTCATGTTACCAATATCGTTGGTCAACAATTCTTTATTTTAAGTTGTTGAGCTGAAACAGTCTATCGCCAGACTGTTTCACTCCTCAATGGACCACTCTTTATCGTGGTGCTTGACTTCCAATTCTCTGTAAGCCTTGCGAATGGCTAGGCAACGGTCAATCGTTTCTTGTGGAATGCTGGTCAACTTCATCTCCTTGTTTTGTCAAAAAAGAAAATACGACGTCCTTGCAAAAGGACGTCGTAACGTGGTTCCACCTTCATTTATCTACGACAAAAAAGTGTCATAGACCTCATGTTTGGCGATAAGGGAACCACCCTTTTATGTTTGCATAAAATCATACCGAGTAGTGTCAATTCTATCCTCTGTGTACTTTCACCAACCGCCCACTCTCTCAAAGATTTCCTAGAATTGATAAGTCTCTAACAGCTATTATAACAGGATTTCCTGATTTTTCAAGGATTTTTCTTCATTTTCTTCCTTTGTGTAAATAGCAGAGCTCCTATCCCATTTCCAATCAGAGCACATAAGGTGTAGACAATCTGATAGAGAATAATCCATTCCTTAAAGAAAAAGATGGTTACAGGATAAAGCAGTAAAACCAAGGCAAGAAGGCTAGGAGAGAAGCCGTTAAAAAATCCATAAAGAAGACCCGTTAGGAACAACACAATGGGAGTATAGAGCAATATATTACCGACCACCAGCTCCTTAGAAAGCATGGTGTCACTAATCAGATGAAAGGCAATCAGGTAAATACCTGCATACATGAATAGTATAATAAGGGCTACTACAGCCAGACTCTCCCAACTCTCCTTTTGTAATCTTTCCATTTGAACCCTCCAAATTAATCAAAGAAATTCCGAATAGACTTCACCTGTTCAACAGATTTTTTTAGCATCCTTGCTGTAGTATCTGTTGATTTGACTACTGCTTTACGTGGTAAATAAATGGCTTCTTTTAACAATACTTCAGCCACACTATCTTGATTTGTATGCTTTTTTCTGAAATCATATGAAATTTTCAAATCGAGATAGTATTCAAACACTCTGCGTCCGAAATTAGTCGCGGAAATTTCATATAATTTTTTTTCCAAAACATGAGGATTCATAGGAGGGGTCATGACAATTGCTTCAATGACCGCATCTGAAAGTTCCTCTTCATGTAAAAATAGCGTTCCAAACATCTTATCAGTGATAACATTAGACAAATAGGGATTCGAGTGAGCGATAATGGGGGTTCCCGTTGCCAAGCTCTCTAAGAAGGTCAACCCTTGGGTCTCACTTGTTGAAGCCGAAATAAAGAAATCGGCAGCTTTATAATACAGAGCTGTATCACTTGGTGCAACCATTCCCGTCATCTGAACAGAATCTGTCAGTCCCAATTCAACAATCATATCCTGCAAAGCTGTCTCATATGGCCCACCACCAACAATAACTAGTTTTACCTTTGGATTGTCCGCCAAAATGTTCGGCATTGCTTTAATAACAGCCTGAATATTCTTTTCATGTGAGATACGAGATAGGCTGAGTAACATGGTTTCATCTGGTCCAATGCCCAGTTGTTCCCTTAATTCCTCAATGTCCGAAGGACAGATTTCAGGGCGATCAAATTTTGCCAAGTCAATCCCTGTTGGTATGACCCTTTTTGAAATAGGAACATTGTATCGTACTAATAGTTCCTCAACAATTTCACTCGGACAAATCACACCGTCCAAATCATGCAGGAACGAGCGAGCAAAATATTTTATCATTCCAGGACGAATCAACCGTCCCTTAGCGATATAGTGTACATAATCCTCATATTGAGTATGATAGGTATGCACAACAGGAACTTGTAGTTCTTTTGCAACCATCTTACCTAGAATACCTAAGGTAAATTCTGTATGGGTGTGAACCAAGTCCAACCTATAGCGACTAGCTATCTTTAAGGCATCTTTAAAACCAGCATAGGCTACTCGCCGGTCTTTAAATGCGAAAAATGGAACACTTGGGATACGTATAATATCCCAATCCTCGTAGCGATTGACACCCTCATCTGTTGTTGTAAAAATAAATACTGTATGACCTAATTTTTCAAGCTCAGTTTTGAGAGTTCGAATCGAAGTTGCCACACCCGAAACTTGTGGAAAATAGGTGTCTGTAAATAATCCAATCCGCATGCTTTCTCCTATTTTATGTATTATGATTTAGCTAAATCAGCCTGCTCTTGGTAAAAGGCAAGCCACTTTTCAAGCAAGGATTCCGGAGAATAATAGTTAGAAATTTCTCTCGCTTTATTTGTCAATTCAATCAGCTGATTTGGTTGATTCTGCAACGTTTCTATAGCCGTTTTCATTTCATACATATTTTTTACTGGCAAATACATTCCCTCGAGAATAACCTTGTACAAATCAATGTCTCGCAACATGATGGCTGTACCACAACTGGCTGCTTCTAAAATCGTCATTGGGAACAATTCACTATAACTAGGTAAAAAGAAAACATCAGCCATGTTATACAATTTTAGCATTTCTTCTGCTTCAACAATCCCTGTGAAAACGAGATTTTTAGGAGGCTGCTCCATTAATTTTTTATATTCTGCATGTCCATTAGTCATATTACCAAATGAAAAACCACCTGCCCAAACAAAGGTCACATCTGGACATTCTCTTGCTAATTGTGCAAAGTCATCAATTCCTTTTCGTCTCTGCACTTGCCCTGCACCTAATACAACAAATTGATCTGGAGAAATTGCGTAGTGTTTTCGAACATCTTGCACTTCTTCTGTAGAAAGAGGATGCCACTGATCACGATTTACAAAGTTTGGTAAATAAGTGATTTTATCGCGTGAAATCCCATACTCCACTAAATCATCTATGAAACTCGGATTGACGACCACTAACTGGTCCATACGATTATAAAAGGTAATCACATACCAAGATACAAGAGGATCAAGAAAACGTGGAATTTGTAAGCTACCTTCAAGAGTATCAGGAAGAAAATGCACATAACCAACTCGTCGCCCTGTTCTTTTCTTGAAAAATGTTGTCAAAAAAAAGATGGGATCGATGGTATGGTAATGGGTTACATCCGCCTTAACAAATAGTTTTTCTTGAATGTCTAGCTTAATTGTTCCACGTTCACGCAATAAGTGCATCAGCTCTCTATAGGCCCCTGATACCCCTTGTCCCTTTACTTTTTCGCTAGAACTTAACATGTTTATGACTAATTTCTTTGTACTCATATATGTATTATACACTACTTTTTCAAATAGTGAAACCGTAAACAGATAGGGAAATCCCTTACCAATTTTCTGAAAAAGTAAAAAGAAGCCGACTGATTAGTTCGACTTCTGAATCCTTATTTTGTAGATTTACGTTCCTTGATACCATGATTCAAGATAACTTCGCGATTATCCAATTCTTCCTTGTGCATAATTTTTGTCAACATACGCATGGCAATTGCACCGATATCGTAAATCGGTTGATTGATGGACGTCAGATTTGGACGAGTATATTTTGTTACCTGTGAATCATCACTTGTAATGATTTCAAATTCTTCAGGAACTTTTATACCACGATCACTAATACCATTTAACAAACCGGCAGCGATTTCATCTTCAGCAATATATGCTGCAGTTGCTCCCGCATTCAAGACACGTTCCGCCAAGACATAGCCTTCTTCATATTTGTATTTTGATTCAAAGACAAGACCTTCATTAAACTCTAAACCATTCGCTTGGAGTCCTTCTTTGTAACCAGAAAAACGAACTTTCCCATTGATGTCATCAACCAATGGACCTGAAACAAAGGCGATTTTTTTGTTATTTTTAGCAAGTAATTTTACTGCATCACTACTTGCAGCTGCGTAGTCAATATTGACACTTGGCAATTGGTGTTCCAAATCGACAGTACCTGCTAATACAATCGGAGTGCGCGAACGTGAAAATTCTGCACGAATCTTATCTGTCAGATGATAGCCCATGAAGATAATACCATCGACTTGCTTAGAAAACAATGTATTAACAACATTAATTTCTTTCTCGTCATTTTCATCACTGTTTGCCAATACGATATTATACTTATACATATCAGCAATGTCATCAATCCCCTTAGCCAAGGTTGCAAAATAGGCATTGGCAATATTTGGAATCACTACCCCCACAGTTGTCGTTTTTTTACTTGCCAAACCACGCGCAACAGCATTTGGGCGATAATCTAATCGATCAATCACCTCTAACACTTTTTTACGAGTGTTTTCCTTGACATTTTTATTACCATTGACTACACGACTGACTGTAGCCATTGACACACCAGCTTCACGCGCAACGTCATAAATCGTCACGGTATCGTCTGTATTCAACATCTATTTACACTTCCTTTCTTAAATCAAATTTCTATGAAAATTACGCTTTCACTCAATCATAGTGTATCATTTTTTGAAACCACTTTCAAGAGAAAATCGTATTTTTTTCCTTTGTACTTGCAAATTTATTGATTTTTTGAAACAATAGTCTATATAATAAAAGAAAATTTCAAAATGATTTCCAAATTTGAAAGGAAAAGCCATGTCAAAATTGCAACACGTCCAAAATTACCTCGATTCAAATAAATTAGGTTTAGCAATCTTTTCAGATCCAATTAGTATTTATTATCTGACTGGTTACCTTAGTGATCCGCATGAGCGCCATATGTTGCTCTTTGTCATGCCTGATCACGAATCACTCCTTTTCCTTCCTGGCTTGGATGTGGAGCGTGCAGTTGCCACAGTTGATTTTCCAGTCGCTGGATATATGGATTCAGAAAATCCATGGCAAATCATCAAAAATAAACTTCCTCAAAAGCATTTCTCAGCGATTGGTGCTGAATTTGACAACCTAAACCTAACACGTTATCATGGTCTTCAATCCATCTTCAATCAACCATTCTCTGATATTACACCATTAATCAATACTATGAAATTGATCAAGTCGCGTGATGAAATAGAAAAAATGTTGGTTGCTGGTGAATTTGCAGATAAAGCAATGCAAGTTGGCTTTGATAATATCTCACTCAACGTAACAGAAACTGATATCATTGCTCAGATTGAATTTGAAATGAAAAAACAAGGCATTTCAAAAATGAGCTTTGATACCATGGTCTTAACAGGAGATAATGCCGCTAACCCACACGGAATTCCATCAACAAACAAAATCGAAAATGACGCTCTGCTATTGTTCGACCTAGGTGTAGAAACTTTGGGATATACTTCCGATATGACGCGCACAGTCGCTGTCGGTAAGCCAGACCAGTTTAAACAGGATATTTACAACTTAACTTTAGAGGCTCATATGACTGCAGTTAATATGATCAAGCCTGGTGTGACCGCTAGTGAAATTGACTATGCCGCACGATCAGTGATTGAAAAAGCTGGTTATGGTGAGTATTTCAACCACCGTCTTGGACATGGTTTGGGCATGAGTGTCCACGAATTTCCATCTATTATGGAAGGCAACGACCTGGTTATCAAAGAAGGCATGTGCTTCTCAGTTGAACCTGGTATTTATATTCCAGGAAAAGTTGGTGTCCGGATTGAAGACTGCGGTTATGTCACAGAAACTGGATTTGAACTCTTCACAAAAACACCAAAAGAACTCTTGTATTTTGAAGGTTAATGGGAACCAATCGTTTCTTCACTCCTCAAAGCTCGTTGGCAACAGTTCCTTTTGATGTTAAATAGAAGTGCTTTAAAGCCGATTATTAAAATAAAAGCATACGATTATGTTACCGAAGAGTTTCATAATCGTATGCTTTATTTATTTGTATGCGTGTCTAACAAAATTGTAAGAAAGTGTAACTATAAAATGTCTTAGTCCAACCAAGAAGGCTTTTTATCTTAAAAATTTCGTCCGTTTTTACCGTAACCATATTTTTCCATAAAGTCTTGACGGAATTCCAAAAGGTTGTCATCCATGATTGCTTGACGGACATTTTTCATTAGGTTAATCAAGAAAAATAGATTGTGATAACTGGTCAAACGAATACCAAATGTCTCGTCGGCCTTAAGTAAATGACGGAGATACGCACGTGTGTAGTTTTTACATGTGTAGCAATCGCACTCTGGATCTAATGGTGTAAAGTCCTCAGCGAACTGAGCGTTTTTAACCACAAGACGTCCTTGACTGGTCATGCAAGTTCCATTACGTGCAATGCGTGTTGGTAGTACACAGTCAAACATATCAACCCCACGAATCACACCATCAATCAAGCTATCTGGTGCTCCGACACCCATGAGGTAACGAGGCTTATTCTCTGGCAATAGTGGGGTGGTGAAATCCAGTACAGCATTCATTTCATCATGTGTCTCCCCAACAGCCAATCCCCCAATAGAGTATCCTGGAAAATCCATGCTAACCAAATCATGAGCTGATTGGCGACGAAGATCCTCAAAACCAGCACCCTGTACAATACCAAATAAGCCTTGGTCATGGGGACGAAGATGAGCCTTAAGACCACGTTCTGCCCAACGACTGGTTCTTTCAATCGATTTTTTTACATAGTCGTAAGGTTGATAGAACTGCGGACACTCGTCGAAACTCATCATAATATCCGAACCAAGATTGTTCTGAATTGAGATAGCTTTTTCAGGTGACAAGAACATTTTACTACCATTGAGATGGTTTTTAAATGTAACACCTTCTTCAGTAATATTTCGGCTATCTGCTAGAGAGTATACTTGGAAACCGCCTGAGTCAGTCAGAATTGGTTGATCCCAATTCATAAACTTGTGCAAACCACCTGCACGAGCCACTAAGTCGTCACCTGGGCGGAGCCACAGATGATAGGTATTGGATAGGATAATCCCTGATCCCATCTCTTTCAATTCTTCAGGCGACATGGTCTTTACCGTTGCCTGAGTCCCAACTGGCATAAACATCGGGGTTGGAAAGGTCCCGTGTGGGGTAATAATTTCACCCAAACGAGCACCTGTATGCTTTTCTTTCTTAATCAAGCGATACTTGATTGGAACATCTGTCATCTTTTATTTACCTCCCGCTAGGAAAAACAGTCCTAGGAATTTAATCTTGCATGGTCTAATCGATTGGTCTGTCATATGAAAAATAAACAAGTATCATTTCCATGTGTATCCGACGAATCGTTTTGAAAGTTGAGAAGAACAAAACTTACTCTAACTATCTTGAAATAAGGAATCGATTAATTTCCACAGCACCTTCCAGTCTATCAAAAAAAATCTAGCTTGTCATCTAGAATTATGTTACAATGTCTATCAAAGGAGACCCTATCTATGTTGACTATTGCTACAATCACTGACAAGGCTAGAAAAACATTACAAGATACTCCCAACATCTTTCAAATTGCACTTATTCCAGTGCTCATATCCGTCAGTGTCCAACTTTTCTCATCCACTCGTCAATCTATTCTTGAGGTATACTTGTCACAAGATGGATCCAATCTACATTTCAGTTACCTACTGTCTAGCATACTATTTCCTATCTTTTATGGACTCTTAATGAGCCTTTTATATCTATCTATAACGTGGGCTCTTTTCAAAGGCATTAAACAGGGAGCGAATGAGTACAGAGTGAGCAGTTCATTGGCTATTTTTCAATATGAACATTTTAAAAAGATTTTCTTTACTTTCATCTTAAAGCGCATTTTGTTATTTCTTTGGGGCCTTATTTTCTACATCGGTCTAGTATGTTTTTTAGGCTCAATTATCTATTTATCGAGTTTTCTCCTTTCACAAGGGAGCGTTACCGAGGTTCAAATTCCCTATGACATTCTCAGTGTGACAGGCATGCTGTTTTTCATCGGATTTTTGCTGATGATCATTGGATTGATTATTTATCTACCTCAAATCTACGCCTATTCGCAAGTTGAGACAGTTTTATTTGATCAATTAACCACGAATGACTACCGCAATCCTCTTTCTACCGTTAAATACAGTCGGAACCTAATGAAAGGATACAAAAGGAAACGCTTTCTGTTAGATCTGCATTTCATCGGATGGTTCCTACTTTCTACTATCACCTTCGGTATAGTTGGCATTTATGTGTTGCCTTATTATCATGCTGCGCAAATCCACTTTTACATTGCACTATTAGAAGATCAGCATTATTCATTTTCAACGAAACAAATATAGATTGGGTTCATTCCTATTTTCTACAAAAGATAATCGGATTTAAAAACCATTCTATTTCTTGAAGCCAGACGCATAAGACATTACTTTCTTATTTTCTGGTTGTTGACTCAAATCAATCCCCTAAGGTGATTTCTAAAATGACATTTAATACTCAATGAAAGTCAAAATCAGTCTAGATGACGCAGACGCAGATAGAACTGAAGTTCATCAAATCAAGTCAACTCCGTCTACTTTTGATTTTCTAAGAGTATAAAAGTACCCTATTCGTGTTTCCAACGGTAATCGCGAACTGGGTACTTTTTTATTTGTCATATTTACTCAACTTCACTTCTCACACACTGCAAGGCAGCTCCGATGACTTGATGCATATCATAGTACCGATAATGACCAAGACGTCCACCAAATATAACATTCTCTTGTTGTTCTGCGAGGCGTTTATAAGCAGTATAGAGTTTGTTGTTACGATCATTGTTCACTGGATAATACGGCTCATCGCCTCGTTTCCAGGTCTTCGAATACTCACGTGTAATAATGGTTTTCGGTTGTGTACCAAATTCAAAATGTTTGTGTTCGATGATTCGAGTAAATGGTGTTTCACTATCTGTGTAGTTCACAACTGCATTCCCTTGATAGTTTTCCATATCCAATACTTCTGTCTCAAATCGAAGGCTACGATATTCCAATTCACCAAGTTGGTAATCAAAAAACTCGTCAATCATTCCTGTAAAGACAATCTTCGGATAGGTCGCTAAATAGTCTTCCTTATTGGCAAAGAAATCAACATTTGTCTCCACATCAATATTGTCATGGTCCAACATTTTTTCAACAATCTGCGTGTAACCACCAATGGGAATACCTTGAAATGTATCATTAAAATAGTTATTGTCGTAAGTCAAACGCACGGGCAAACGACGAATGATAAAGGCTGGCAACTCCGTACATGGTTTTTCCCATTGTTTCTCGGTGTATGACTTGATCAATTTTTCATAGATGTCTGTACCAACTAGTGAGATGGCTTGTTCTTCCAAGTTCTCAGGTGTTTTTCCTCCCAAAACAGCACGTTGCTCAGCAATCTTTGCCTCTGCCTCCGCTGGAGTAACCACACCCCACAGTTTATTGAAGGTATTCATGTTGAATGGAAGATTGTAAATCTCACCCTTGTAGTTGGCAACTGGTGTGTTTGTATAGCGGTTGAACTCCGCAAACTGATTCACATAGTCCCAAATTTCCTTCTCAGAAGTGTGGAAAATATGAGCTCCATATTCATGGACCTGAATTCCTTCTACTTCTTTTGTATAGATGTTACCAGCAATGTGGTCTCGTTTTTCGATAACCTTGATTTTTTTACCCTATTTAGCTGCCTCATGAGCAAAGACTGCACCGAACAGACCAGCACCTACAACTAGATAATCGTAATTGTTCATTTATTTGATCAAACCTTTCTTACAAAACAAAGTTGTCTATCAGTGGAAGCCATAGCATCAAACTGAAAACCGTCGACCCTTGCTTCCTTTAATTGTTCCAAGGTCACACAATTTGTCTCTGCCATCCATGACAAAAATCTGCCTCTCCCTTTTTTGGATATTGTGGAATGTATTTTCCTCTTGCCATTCTTTTCTTCCACAAACAGCACCCTTACCATTCTCTTTTGAATTTCAGGAGAAAAAACTTGTTCAAATTCCGAAGATGCCAAAGAAATAATGACATCTTCGTTTTGCAGACAAGCATCATAATAAGGACGCCAAAATTGCTTCAATGATTTTCCCATCACTTTTAAACTCCCTTGAAAATCCAAACGATGAGGTGCAATGAGGGAGAAAGGAGATATCAATCCATAAAAACCAGTTGCAATATAAACATGATCTTTCATGTAAGACAGTTCCTGGTCAGAAAGGTCAGTTCGATGCATATAACGATACATCAATCCATCATACAAGAGCCAAGCAGGATATGTTTTTGCTTGACCATGCACTATCCTTGTCCAACGATCTTTCTCCAGCTCCGCTCTTTCCAGTGGCAATTTATAAAAATCTGCTAACTGCTGAGAATCTTTACTTCCAAGCTCAGATAAAACTTGCAAACTTTCTGGAGATAAATCCTGAAAAGCTTGTGGATCCATATTTGTATTTAATTCTTTAGCATTTGGTAAAATAATCTTCATGCCTTTCATTATAACACAGGCCTCGCTTCTCTGCCTACTCTGCACAGTTTGTTCTTGTCTTACTTGAAACAATGCTATATACTAATAGTAAATCATCTGTAAGGGGACAGTTGACATGACAAAATACCAGCAAATTATCTCAGACATTAACCAAGCTATTGAAAACCATACTTATAAACGTGGGCAAAAACTCCCATCAGTACGGCAACTTAGTCAAGCTTATCAGTGCAGCAAAGACACTGTACAAAAGGCCTTGGTCGAACTTAAATACCAAAAGAAAATCTATTCTGTCGAAAAAAGTGGATACTACATCCTGGAAGACCAACATTTCAAGGAAGATATGGTCGATTTAAATCCAGCCGATTTTCAGGAATTACCATACGAAGATTTCCGCATTTGTCTTCATGAAAGCCTCATTGGAAGAGAAAACTATCTCTTTAACTACTACCACCAACAAGAAGGACTGGCAGAATTGATTTCATCTGTCCAGAGCCTTCTAATGGATTACCATGTCTATACAAAAAAAGACCAGTTGGTGATTACCGCTGGTAGCCAACAGGCTTTGTATATTCTAACGCAAATGACATTTACCAATGACAAATCTGATATATTAATTGAAAAACCTACCTATTCACGGATGGTCGAACTCGTTCAACACCAAGGGATTCCTTATCAAACCATTGAACGCAACCTTGATGGCATTGACCTTGAAGAATTAGAATCCATTTTCAAAAAAGGAAAAATCAAATTTTTCTATACTATTCCTCGCTTGCATAACCCTCTCGGTTCAACTTATGACCTGGCCACTAAAACAGCCATTGTAAAACTTGCTTACCAATACAACGTCTACATCATTGAAGATGATTATTTAGCAGATTTTGACTCCAGCCACAGTCTTCCATTGCATTACCTTGATACAGACAATCGTGTCATCTATATCAAATCCTTCACCCCTACACTCTTTCCTGCACTACGAATTGGTGCAATTAGCCTTCCCAGCCAATTACGCGATGCTTTTATACAACACAAAAGCTTGATTGACTACGATACCAACCTCATCATGCAAAAGGCACTTTCACTGTATATTGATAATGGTATGTTTTCACGAAATACACAGCACCTTCATCAAATACATCACGTACAGTGGAATAAAACGAAAGAATACCTCAATCAACATTCTCTATCCGTTCCATATCGTATTTCAAAAGGAAGTGTAACCTTTCAACTTGAAAAAGGAACCGTGACGCCTGCCATTCAACAGCAAATCAGAATGAGTCATTTTTTTGAAGGCGAAAAGCATGATTTCCTCCAATTGCACTATGGGGAGGATCTCCCAGAGAGGTTGGACATGCTTCAGCAACGATTGCAATCCAAATAAATCGAATAAACAAATCCCCTTCAGCTTTTGTGCCGAAGGGAAATTTGGTTACATCATATTATAGTCGAATGAACGAGTTATCAGACAAGGAACTGAGGTGCAGGTAGCTAGAACAGCCTAAAGGCTGTTCTAGGTTGGAAATAAGATATGCGAAACAAGTCACTTTCGTAGAGTAGGGCAAACCGAAAGTGACGATGTATCAAAGCTACAAATTCAAATGACTATAAATATTTGATTGAAAACTATTGGACGGAGGCCTCAATTTCATAGCCCATCAGTAATCCTCCGTCTTCTGCATAAAAACTGCACAATCCAGACGTTGCAACCTCATCAATGATGGCGGCAGGAAAACTATGTCGGACCAACTCTGAAAATTCTTGGAAAAACTTCACATTGTTACGGTGTGCCATCACAATGCGCCCTCCTTGATACCCTGCTTTCTTCATTTCTTCGAAAGCCGCTTTGACAGATTTTTTATGACCTCGCGCTTTTTGAAGCAACTCAAGTTTGCCCTCAGCACTCGCTTCACCAACCATTCGAATATTTAGCAGTCCAACAACTGTTCCAACCAGTTTGCTCAGACGACCATTCTTAACAAGATTATCCACCTTAGCCAATACGAAGAGAAGCTTACTATGGTTTTGGTAATGGGTGATGGCCTCTACTACTTGTGGGAAATCCAAACCTGTTCCAATCAACCGGTTGATTTCATCCACCAAAAGGTCCATTTCTCCACCGGCTGACAAGCTATCAATCAGGTGAATTTGAACTTCTGGATGCTCCTCCAAATACATATCTCTTGCTATCCGAGCTGCATTAAAGCTTCCTGATAAGCCACCAGTAATTGTCAAGACAATAATATGATCAGCTCCTTCAAAAGCGGACTGATATGCCTGAGGACTCGGACATGCTGAACCTGCTGCAACCTTAGAAGTTTCCATCACATGCATCATATGGTCAATATCCAAGCCTGCATCGTCAACGAATGCTTCATCTCCCACCTGAATTGTAAGTGGCACGCTAATAAATTCGGTATTTGGCGCCAGATTCGCTAATTGACGGTAATCACAGCCTGAATCTGCGACAATTTTCCATTTTGACATAGGATTCTCATTTCTAGTTTTACTTTTTTATTTGACAATAAATCTCTATTTACTTACAATTATATCATTAAACAATCCCAGCTGAAAGCATTTACTTTCAGACGTCACACAAGTGGAAAGGATGAATATGACCGAGCGTAAGATTTCACCCAAATCATTAAAAAATCTCTATCAATCTAATAAAGAAGCCAATCAGCTAACCAAGGAATCTATCGAAACTGCTCTGCTATTTCTCCTAGAGAAAAAAGAACTCAAGCAAATTTCGGTTTCCGAGTTAGTACGAAAAGCAGGGGTTTCTCGAAATGCATTCTATCGGAACTACAAATCAAAAGAAGAGATTCTAGAAGCCTATTACGAGCGAACTTCCAGCAACCTTAAAAAGAAATGGCATGATTTGCAGGACAAGGTTCAAAAAGACGGCGTCAAGCAAAGTTTTGCGGATTTTGTACAAGATCAAAAACGTAAAGCGGAGCAAAGCAAAACTATATCCAATGTCAGCCAATGGATCAAGGAAAAAACAAAGCGGGATTAAAAGTCCCGTTTTTTGTTGTTTTCTCTCTATTTTTTGCCTAATTTTCTAGTCTTTTTGAGGGCGGCGGCGACTGCCTTGATAACGGCGTAACGGAAGCCTTCTTTTTCAAGAGCCACCACGCCTGCAATAGTCGATCCACCTGGCGAGGTCACTTCTTGCCTCAACTGGGCTGGATGCTTGTCGCTGTATAATACCATTTGAGCAGTTCCAGCCAAGGTTTGTGCAGACAAAATTTTCGCATCCTCCGCTGTAAGACCATTCTGCACACCCGCATCTGTCAGGGCCTCAATCATCTGATAGACGAAGGCAGGTCCACAGCCCGCGATAGCCGTCGCAGCATCTATCAACTTCTCTGGCACTTGCTGTACCTTGCCAGATTTTTCTAAAATTTGTTCCAATAGCGGAGCGAGTTCTTGATTGACCACGCTATAGGTTGTCATGCCTTGGCCGATAGCGACAGGTGTATTGGGCATGATACGAATGAGTTTATCTGCAGACACAAATTCTTCCAGGCTGTTAAGGGTCACTCCTGCTGCCATGGAAATCCAGATAGCTGATGGATTCTGGCTAATCTGGTCCTGTAAGCCTGATAAGACTGACTGAATTAGGTGAGGCTTGACCCCAAGGAAAATCACCTCGGCCTGCTCTGCTATTTCCCCATTAGAAAAAAGCTGACCTCCCACCTTCTCTTGAAGAGCATGGGCTTTTACTGGGTTGTGGTTGCTGAGGAGGAGCTGAGTGTCTGCCTGCTGGCTGACCGCTTGAGCTAGAGCCGCTCCCATATTGCCCAGTCCAATAAATCCAATCTTCATCTTGTCCTCCTAACGAATATGGCCGTCGCCTGTGATGATGTACTTGTAAGTTGTCATTTCACGCAGTCCCATTGGACCACGAGCATGCATCTTCTGGGTAGAAATGCCCAGCTCGCAGCCCAGACCAAACTCGCCACCGTCAGTAAAACGGGTCGAGGCATTGACATAAACAGCCGCCGAATCCACATAGAGTGTGAAACGCTCTGCCATCTGGCTGTTTTCCGTCACAATGGCCTCGCTATGTCCAGTCGAATGTTGGCCAATGTGTCTGATGGCTTCTTCTACACTTGAAACGACTTTGACTGCCAAGACATAATCCAGAAACTCGGTATCAAAATCTCGATCGCCTGCTGGTCTGGCTTGCTTGAGAAGAGCCTGGGCCTGACTGTCGGCACGTAATTCCACCTGACCAGCCAGAGCTTCTTCCAAGCGAGGTAGGAATTGGCTGGCAATTTCTTCATGGACCAACAAGACTTCCGCCGCATTGCAGACTGAGGGACGACTGGTTTTAGCGTTGACTACAATCTGAAGAGCCTTATCCAAATCCGCATCCTTATCTACATAGACATGGCAGATACCAGTGCCTGTTTCGATAACAGGAACTGTTGCATTTTCAACAACAGCTTGAATCAAACCTGCGCCACCACGAGGCACCAACAGGTCAATCTTACCTTTTGCCGTCATCAATTCCGTCGCAGAGGCACGGCTGGTATCTTGGACTAACTCGATGACCTTTGACGAAAGACCGGCTTGCTCCAAACCTGCCTTGAGGGCTATGACAATGGCCTGGGCCGAATGAAAAGCTTCCTTGCCACCACGCAAGATGACTGCATTTCCGCTCTTGATTGCCAAGGCTGCGGCGTCTGAGGTCACATTTGGACGGCTTTCGTAAATCATCCCTATCAAGCCAAAGGGAATAGACTTCTTACTAATCTTCAACCCATCTGCCCGAGTGGATTCTTCCAAGGTCAAGCCAACTGGATCTGGCAAACCTATCAAGGCACGAATACCGTTCGCCATCGCGTCAATCCGCTCCGCAGTTAGGAGTAATCGGTCCTGCATCACTTGGCTAATCTTGCCTTGAGCATTCTCTATATCGATCGCATTGCCTGCTAATATTGCCTCAGTTTGAGCAACCAACTGGTCTGCCATTGCTGATAGGGCCTGATTTTTTTGTTCTGTTGTCGCTAGGTTGATAGAGGCTTTGTGAGCCAATAAACTGTCTAATAAAGCTTGTGTTGTTGCCATTTTTTTCTCCTTGTAAGTCTTTCAGTTTGATTTTTGAGTAGCCCCGACTATACGAAAGATAGTTGGAACCTGGAGATAGAACGAATGTGGTTTATATCAGATAGAAAGTGGGACTGGTTGATGAAGTTAGTTTAACGAGTCGAGTCCATTCACCCACCTAATTACAAGTCTTTTATTGTAAAAAGTGGGGCTGAAAACCTCGACTGAAACTTTTCACTCGACGAAGCAATAAAAGATAAATTATTTGACTATAAACTAACCCAATCGTTTCGGTGAATCAACACACCTTCTGCTCTGCCATTTTTCAACTTGTTCTGCAAGTCTTCGGACGATAGTTTGACCCGACCTTTGCCAATCAAGCGATGTTCACTTTGGCTATATACTTCGACAACCTGCCCTACACCAAAATCACCTTCGATAGCTTTGACACCTGCTACTAACAAACTTCGACCTTGATGCAACATAGCTTCAACAGCCCCTGCATCCACTTCAACAGTCGCATCAGTCCGAGCATAGAAAGCCATCCACTGTTTTCGTTGATTCATGGCATGTTCATCTGCTAAGAACAAGGTTCCTCTATTAGCCTGACTAACAGCCTGAAGCAAAGCGGTATCTTCTTTGGAAGAACAAATAAATACAGGCACACCTGACTTGGTTGCAATCTGAGCTGCTTGTAGTTTAGTAGTCATGCCTCCTGTCCCATTAGACGATCCAGCCCCTGCAGCCATGGCAAATAGGTCTTCCGTGATTTCTTTAATTTCAGGTAAATGCTCTGCTGTGGGATCACTATTGGGGTTTGCAGTATATAGCCCGTCCACATCTGTCAACAAGACCAGAAGATCTGCCTTTAAGAGAGAGGCAACTTGAGCAGACAAAGTATCATTATCCCCCACCTTAATCTCCTCAATGGCAATGGTGTCATTTTCATTAATAATGGGAATCGCACGTTGTTTAAGTAAGACTTGCAAGGCCTGAGAAGCATTCCGATATCGTCGTGCGTCAGCAAAATCATCTTGCGTTAATAGAATTTGCGCTGATACAATGCCATCTTTCATCAAATTTTGCGTATATTCCTCAATCAAAAGCCCTTGTCCCACTGCCGCAGAAGCCTGTTTTTCTGCAATTTTCGTCGGTCGCTTATCAAACCCCAATCTTCTAAATCCTGCAGCAATAGAACCTGAGGTTACCAATACGATTTGATAGCCCTTTTGATGGAGTTGAGCCAATTGATTGGTAATGCGAGCTATTTTAATTCGATCCAGACTTCCATTGTCTTGTGTCAGGGAACTAGTTCCCACCTTAAATACTATTGTTTTTTCAGTCATCGTAGCTACTCTCTCAAAGTAATATTTGAAAAATTATACCATAGAATCAAATATTTTTCTATATTAACGGAAAAAAGAGCACGCCATACGCATGAAGAAAATGCATGTAACTGTTTTCTAACTACAAGCATTTTTCAAAATATTTTCACAAAATGTACATACTTGCATTGGTATATCCTCATTTTCACCTACTTTATTACAAAATTTCATGATAAAATATAACTTTTCATGAAAAATAGTTATCTGAAAACAAAGTTTTCTTCATGCGTTTATCATGAAAAAAAGCTAGACTAATCACGTCTAGCGATTTTATTGTTTGTCAATCCGCAATTCATTCTTCAAAATATTGCTGCAAGGTCCCACAAATTTCTTTTTCATCTATTTTCGTTAGTTGATAATCTTTCTGTAAAAAGGAAAGAATTTGGTGCCCATATCGTTTTGTATAGACCCTGTTATCTAAAACCAATACAATCGATTCTTGAGCTGAATGACGATTGGTCCTTCCAATAGCCTGTTTTAATTTGATCATCATCATTGGCAAGTTATAATCGAAAAAAGGATTCTTCCCTTCATTTCTCAAATGATCATTTATTTTCTGGACAAAACGATCCTTCGGATTTTCAAAAGGTAACCGAGTGATGACTTGAATCAATTGATCATGGCTTGAAAAGTCTACACCCTCCCAGAACATTCCTGTTCCAAGCAAGAGTTGACATTCTCCACGCTCAAATTTTCGTTTTAATGTTATTTCCTGACCATGTTTATGTTGAGCCAAATGAGGAAGATCGTACTGATCTAGTAAATCAGAAACCTGTAACAGTAAAGAAATGGATGTAAATAAAACCAAGATCGGTTTGCCCAGCTCTGCTATTTCAATCAAATGACCTGCCAGATAATCAGCGTGTTCGACTTTTGGCAATTTTATGATGTCTGGAAGATTCGTTGGAAAAATAATTTCTTGGTTTTCCACTTTTTTGGTTGGCAATAAATCCATGGTAGCCTGTTCAAAGCCCAATAGGTCAGATAGATTTACCTGATTGCTGATAACCAAGGTAGCACTGATACAGAAGATCTTAGACTTTGGTAATAGACTCGCTACATTTAGCAAGCCATCCTTTGCTCCTCTTAAATAAGCAACACGCTTTTCCTCTAATACCTTTTCTTCCAGCCAAAATGCATCATAATAATCCAAAAACTGCGATAATTCACGCAAATCCCTATCCTGTAATTCAGTCAAATTTTGACGAACCTGCGCCAGTTCCTCTTTATGAATTTCTCGGTAACCACTCTGTCGAAAACGAGTCAAAAAATGACTGAGCTCAAACTGACTCGATTCAAACAAGCGCTGTTCCAATATCGAATCAGCTTTGTCCTTTTTGCTTTGCAAGAGCTGTAAAGTAACTCCCAATTCTTGTGAATCAGTCGCTAAGTTTTCAGCAGCCAGTAGAAATTTCTGCGCCTCGTCAATCACCACGATACGGTGAGCCATGAGAGGATCTTGATCCTTGAGATGATGAAGGAAATAGGCATGATTCGTGATGAGCAATCGACATGACTGTGCTTGCTGATTCAGTCTTCTCCAAAAATCCCACTCCCAAAACAAACTCTCGGAATCTATTGTTCCATCATGGCTAATTTCGTCAAAATAAGCCTGATAACGCTGTTTTTGCTTCAACTCATCTAAGTCACCTGAATGAGTTTCAGTCAGCCAAACCAGCACTTGCATTTTGAATAAATTGACAAGTCGATTGCTTTCCTTTTTTTGCAAAGATTTCCAAAATTTATCCAAATCTATAAAATGCTTTGGGGATTTTATAGAGACGATTGGGATATGAAATATTTCTTGTAATTTACATCCTTCATTTTCTATGATTTGCTCTTGGAGGAGTTTCGTTGGAACAGTCACTAATAATGGCTGATCTGTTTTGGCAAGAAGAGGAAGCAGATAGCCATAAGTCTTCCCTAGTCCTGCTTGTGCCTGAATAAAATGCACACTTTCTTGATCATCCAATCGTTTTTCAACAACTGTTGCAAAAGCTGTTTGGTTTTTCCGTTCGTGCAAGCCTAGTAGAGCGATGTTAGTCAAAAAATCTTCGGACAGATGATAAGCCTGCTTTGTTTCAAGTGGTCTTTTAAGTACCAATCCATGAACTACCTCGAAACTTTCTGACAGATTATCTGACAAATATGGAACCATCTCATCAATAACCAATCGACTCTCAAAAAGCAACTGATCAGCTAAGAGCAAGAGATTCTCCACCATGAAAGTGGGGAGACTTTTAATTTTCTCTTGAATTTTGATGAGCAATCGAGCGGTTGCCAAGGCATCAGAAATGGCCGTATGAGCCTGTTCTAAACCCAAATCCAAATATTCCGCCAAATTCCCCAGACTATATTTATCAAAGGTGGGAAAGAAAAGTTGGGATAACTCAACCGTATCTACCCTTGGAGACAACAAATCATAGCCCTCAAAAAAGAGAGCCTCAGCCAACAAGTTTGCATCAAATTTAACATTATGAGCTACAAAAATTGCATCACTAATCAGCTCATAGATTTGTCCAGCAACTTGTCCAAAGTCAGGTGCAATGGCTAACTGCTGGTCCGTAATCCCTGTTAAATTTTTTATATGGTCATCTAATAATTCATAGGGATTAATATCTGTGGAATAGGTCTCTACTATTTCCCTATTTTCAACGATAACAATCCCGATTTGAATAATTTTTGCATCAATACCAGTCCCCGTAGCTTCCAAATCTACTACTGCGTATCGATTGCTTGTACTAGTTATATCCATAATGACATTATAGCATATTCCATTTATAGGCAAAAGCTCCAAACAAAATCCATGAAGAATACCATTTTTTTTGTTACACTAATACCGTCTTTGATTTTGTATAGACTAATATGAATGAAAATTAAGGGAGCGAACATGAAAATCCATAAAACAATCAATCCAGTGGCCGTCCAAAATACCTATTATCTTGAAAGTGATACCCATCTGATTATAGTAGATCCTGGTAGCGATTGGAACAAGATTCATGATAAGATTGAACAAATTGGAAAACCAATTACTGCAATACTCTTAACCCATACTCATTACGATCATATTATGAGTTTGGACATTCTACGTGAAACCTACCACTTTCCACCAGTATATGTTGCAGAAAGTGAAGCTAGCTGGCTTTACACACCAGAAATGAACCTGTCCGGACTACCTCGTCATAACGATATGGATAATGTCATTTGCAAACCCGCAGAACAAATCTTTCAGTTTGAAAAAGAATACAAATTTGATGGATTTCATTTTATAGTGGTTCCCACACCTGGCCATTCGATTGGTGGTGTATCCTTCATCTTCCCTGAAGAAGAATGCGTGATTACAGGTGATGCCCTATTTCGTGAATCCATTGGTCGGACAGACCTTCCTACAAGTAATTTTGAAGACTTGATTTATGGAATCCAAAATAATTTATTTACTCTGCCAAATCACTATACTGTTTACCCTGGTCATGGACAAAATACGACCATTGCCCATGAAAAAAATTTCAACCCATTTTTTAAGAGATAAAAAAATCCTGAGAAGCAACTTCTCGGGATTTTTTCTAAATTTAAATCTTTAAATAACGGTTCATTGAAATGAGAGAGCCTAAAGAACCTATGAGAATTCCGATAACGAATAAAGTACCAATCATAGCTGGAATGAACATATTTATGCTAATTAAAGAAAGATCTTGACTAGCTAAACTACTGTTTACAGAAGTATAAATTAACTTATATAAGAAATATACAATTACAGATGGGATAATGGCTCCTAGCAAACCGACCCATGCACCTTCCCATAAAAAAGGGCCACGAATGTAACTATTTTTTGCCCCCACTAAACGCATGATTTGAATTTCACGACTACGTGAAATAATCGTAATACGAATCGTATTCGAAATTAGAAAGACAGCGGTGAATAATAACAGTCCTGTTGCAGCTAAGCCCCATGTACGAACCATATCAGCCAATTTAAAGATTCGTTCTGTTTCCACTTCACCGTCACGTACTTCAGTTACACCATCAATTTTTGCAATTTCAGCAGCGACTGATTTAACATACTGAGGTTCCGTCGTATCAATAACATAAGCATCATAAAGTGGATTAGCATCCCCTTGGAACAAGTTCCACGTTTCACCTAAGGTTTCCGTTAGTTTTTTCAACTGGTCATCTTTACTTGAATATGTTACAGTTTCGACATTTTTAAGTGCTGTAATTTTATTGTATACTGTCTTGTAATCTGGATTAGCAACTGTTTGTCCCTCATCATTTACAATCGTTTCAGCTTGATCAGTAGAATTTGCACGAAGATAGACATTTATACGAACATTTTGCTCCAAATCAGAAGCAAGTTTAGCTGTATTTAAAATGACAGAAGCAAACAGTCCCACTAAAGTAAGGGTAATGGTTACGGAAGAAATAGCGGCAATCGTCATCCAACCATTTCGTTTTAGGCTTTTCAATGACTCAATAAAGTGTCTAAAAAATCGATTATTCATCGTATCCGTACGCTCCTTCTACTTCATCACGTACCACATGACCATCTTCGATAGCTATAACACGGTGACGAAGTGTGTTTACGATTTGGCTATTATGTGTCGCCATTAAAATCGTTGTCCCTTGTAAGTTAATTCTTTCTAAAAGATTCATAATCTCCCATGAGTTTTCGGGATCCAAGTTACCAGTTGGTTCATCAGCAATCAATACCTTAGGATTATTTACAATTGCACGTGCAATTGCAATCCGTTGTTGCTCACCACCCGAAAGTTCATTTGGAAATGAACGAATCTTATGCTTCAAACCAACCAAATCCAATACTTCCATCACACGTTTTTTGATATTACGAGGTTTTTCCCCGATTACCTCCATTGCATAAGCAATATTTTCAAAAACTGTTTTTTTAGGTAGAAGTTTATAATCTTGGAAGACAACCCCCACACTACGACGTAAAAGAGGGACATCCCTTTTCTTAATCGTAGCTAAATCAAATTTACCAACTTTAAGACTCCCTTTGTCAAGCTTTTCCTCACGATACAAAAGTTTGATAAAAGTCGACTTACCAGCACCAGAAGGACCCACAATGTATGCGAATTCTCCTGCTTCAACACTGACCGACACACCACGTAGGGCTGTCGTTCCGTTACCATATTTCTTGGTAACATCCTTCATTTCTATTATTCCCATAGGATTTCCTGTCTTAGACAGACCTTTCTTTAGATTTGAGAACCAGTATTCACCGTTCAGCACTTCCATCTAAGTCTAGTTTTTCAGCTACTTATAGTTCGTTTTTTTCAAAATACAGTCAGCATTCTCTCAAAAAACTTCCTTGATTAGCTGAAAACCTACCTCTTAAATATAAGAACTTTACTTGTAAATACAAATTCTTAGCTAATTCGCCATTTTAAATATGCGTCTATAAAGCCGTCCAAGTCACCGTCCATCACTTTGTCAACTTGAGCCACTTCATAACCAGTACGATGATCTTTTACCATTGTATAGGGGGTAAAGACATACGAACGAATCTGACTTCCCCAAGTAATTTCTTTCTTATCACCCTTGAGTGAATCCACTTCGGCCGCCTTCTTCTCCTGCTCCAATTGATACAATTTAGCCTGCAAGAGTTTCATTGCGCGGTCTCGGTTCCCATATTGGGTACGGTCAACAGTTGACTGTGTGACAATACCTGTTGGAATGTGAGTTAATCGAACACCTGTTGAAACCTTATTGACGTTCTGACCACCTGCACCACCTGAACGGAAGGTATCCATTTTCACTTCATCATCTCGGATTTCAATTGCAATGGTATCATCCAATTCTGGCATCACCTCTACAGATGTAAAAGAAGTATGCCGACGCTTTGCCGAGTCAAATGGCGAGATACGTACCAAACGGTGAACTCCCATTTCTGACTTCAGCAAACCATATGCATTGGGACCGGTAAAGCTAAGGGTTACGGATTTAATACCTGCCTCATCACCAGCTTGATAATCCAATGTTTCTACGGTAAAACCTTTGGCATTTCCATAACGCTGATACATCCGTAAGAGCATTTCTCCCCAGTCTTGTGCCTCAGTCCCACCAGAGCCTGGATGAATTTCCAAAATCGCATTATTGTGGTCGTAGGGTTCTGACAACAATAGGGTCATCTCGTAAGCAGTCATGGCTTTGTCCAATTCTGCTAACTTTTCAACTAGTTCATCCCGAACAGACTCATCTTCCACAAGAAAATCTAGCAAAATTTCAGATTCATCATATAAATCCAACATCTGATGGAAATTTCCATAGGTATTTTTTAATTCATTCAACTCCTGAGACGTCTTCTGGGCTGCCAAATTATCATTCCAGAAGTCTGGCTCCGTCATCTTATTCTCAAGAATAGCAATCTCTTCTTCTAAACCTTCTAAGTCAAAGAGACCCCCTAAAAGAAGTTAATTTTTTGCCAAGTTCTTCAATCTTTTGGCGAAATTCTGCTGTATCCATATACACCTCATTTTGATTCATAATCTTTATTATATCACATTTGCAAGTCCTTGACCATGTTGAGAAAGGCTGCTTGCTCCGCTAATACGTCGTCATTATCTGACGAAAGTCCTGCGATAAAAGCAATCATCTCTTCATTAGGTTGTTTCACTAACTGTCCCAGAGCCCAGATTGCCGTCGCCATGTGGATTGGATTTTGCTTCTTATCAATAATTTCTAGGAGTTTGGGAATAGCAGAGCGATCATTACTATTGGCCAAGGCTATGATGGCATTGCGCTGGAGAATGTTTTTCCCCCGCCAAGAGCCAGCAATCATGCCAAATTTTTCCTTAAATTGTCCATTTGATAAGTCTAAGAACGGAATTAACTCCGGCTCGGCCAAATCTGGATCGATTTCTACAACAGGTGGACTTGAAATTCCCTTGTTGTAAGGACAACAAATCTGGCAGATATCACAACCATAGATGACCGTCTTGATTTTCTTACGAAACTCCAAGTCCATCATCCCCTTATCCTGGGTCTGAAAGGACAGACAGCGACGGGCATTCATGGTCGTGTCACCTAATAGACAAGACGTCGGACATGCTGCAACACAGCGATTGCAGTCACCGCAATCGTAATCTACTGGTTGATCTGGTTCGATGTCAAGGTTGGTCACTAATTCCCCTAGAAACATATAGGAACCAAATTCCTTAGAAATGACCAGCCCATTCTTACCGATAAAGCCAATTCCTGCACGACGAGCGACCGCTGTATCCACCAAAGCTCCTGTATCTACCATAGCCTTGTATTCCAAACCATCCGTTAGTTTCTCAATTCCCCGTGCCAAACGTTCCATCTTATCTTGCAAGATATAGTGGTAATCAAGTCCCCATGAACTAGGGGTAATCTTCCCACGTTTGTATAAAGTTTTCTGGGGCTTGGTAGACAGATGGCGTGGATAAGCAACGGCTATAGAAATAATCGTCTTAGCAGACTCCAAAGAAAGTTTAGGACGAATCCTTTCTTCAATGTTCTTATGTTCAAAACCTGACGAACGCCCTTCCTCTTGACTGGCTCGTAAAGATTTCTCTAGGTAATCAAAATCATCTGCAGTCGTAAAACCAATCTTCGAGATTCCGATTTCCTGAGATAATTTAATAATCTCTTCTTTTATATTCATTATCTTCATTTTAGCAAACCACAGACATATTTGGCAAGAATTACAGAGTTAAATAAGTTATTAATATGACAAAAACAGTTGCCGACAAACAAAGGATATTTACACGTGAATAAGCCTTTTCTCTCCAGATACTTGTCAATACATACATAATATTAATCCCTATAGCACCACCAAATCCATTAGCTAATAAATCAGTAATGTCAGCAATTCCCAATAAAAAAACAAACTGCCACACTTCAAACACAAGACTAACCAATAAGATTATGCCTAGATTTGTAAACCAAGACGCCTTTCTAAAGAGCATCTCCATATACATACCAAATGGAATAAAACTGATTACATTGAATAGTATTTCTGGATAATTTAATACACCATTATAAACGGCTGTGCCTGCTAATGGGATGAGGTTCAGGCTTCCACTTTCATAACGCCCATACAAAACGGAAAGGTCCATTTTGTAAACAATCACCCACGTAAGCAAAAGGAGGTAGGTAATAAATAAAAATAGACTCATCTTTTTATCCTTCATAGCACCTCTCCTCACGGACATATTTTATCATTATACCATAAAATTAAGCTAAAAAAATGTCACTTCTATGACAAAACACAAGACATGTTACATCACCTTTACAGTTGTGTGCATATGTAAAGAAGGAAGGTTTCTTCAAACTCTCCTTTCATTCCCGTTATGAAAAAGTCTTATTGTTGTACTGAAAAGTCTTATATTAATGGATTTGCAACATCAATCGTTCAAAATCCGCTTGCTTACAAGCCCGCATAATAAAGAAACAATCAATAAATTTCCACAAGTACACACCAATAAAAAATAAGAAACCTATCAAAATAAATAGCGTTACAAACGAAATGATAAATGTGATTAATTTTGCAAACCCCAGTCCCTTATTTCCAACATAAAACCGATCCACTCCAAATTCACCGAAAAAAATAGCTAAAATAAGAGCAACTAGAGGCTGACGCATTTCAACCATCATGAGAGCATTTAAGGCCCCTTCGTCCAAATCTTCCAACTCCTGTTGAAGAATCAGTAACTTATCTGAAGGTAAATAACTACTTTTACTAAAAACATACTGCTGAAGATCATTCATATACTTTATCACCTCATAAAAATTATAGCAGTTTCTTTCTTCTCAAACAAGCATTGAAAGGACAACCATTGCAGAATATATTTGCATGTTTTTTTCATTTTTTGCTATAATGAAACTGGATTACAAGGAGGTTCATATGAGAGTTATTATTGATTATCCAAAACCTATTAAACAACTATCCTCCCAAAAACTTCCACTTCTGGTAGATGGAAAAATTGCTGGGACAGTTACTCAAGGTAAAATTCTAAGCTTACCAACTACACAACCGTCTGTTTCACTAAGCGTTCGAGGGGATAAAAAGTCAGCCATTCAAGTTAAAGAAGGCGATAGGGTTCAAATAGTGGAAAACAGCAAATGCTTCACTCTCTACTATTTGAGTCTGGCAATCCTTCCAATTGTCTTTCTATTTGACTTACCAACTCTTGTCAAAACCATCCTCCTCATACTAGCACTAGCCATTACTTTGTTAGGACAACTAATCTTTCCAAAATACATTATCCGTAGAGAAAAAAGCTCAGACCACTAAATCTGAGCTTTTTCAAATGATATAGTCTTCAGTTTGCTTTTAGTACAAGGCAACGAGTCACAGGCTGTACTGAAGTACGGCAAGGCGAGTTAACGAAGTAATAAAAGATAAGCTGAATAACTATATTAGATAGCTTTTTCATCCAATCCCATCTTACGTTGAACAAATTTAACAATCTCTACAATAACAATCATAAGGCCTGAACCAATGATTGCTACTAACCATTGTGTCACACTTAGATGTGTCACATGGAAGAATGTATTAAATCCTGGAATGACAATCGTTGCCATTAGTAGCAAGAAGGCTGCCACGATAGACCAGTTAAAGAGTCTGTTTTTAAATGGTCCAACTGTGAAGATTGATTGATACACTGATTTCACGTTAAATGCATGCACTAATTGAATCAAACCAAGAGTCAAGTAAGACATAGTCAACGCATCTGCATGGATTTCTTCATATGTGCTATGTTCAGGGAAAAATAGCGCAAAACCATATACACCTAAAACTAACGCAGCTTGAAGAATACCTTGGTAAATAATAGAACTCATAACACCGCCTGAGAAGAAACTTGAGTTACGTCCACGAGGCTTGTGTTGCATCACACCAGGTTCAGCTGGTTCAACACCAAGGGCAATAGCTGGAAGAGTATCCGTTACCAAGTTAATCCATAAAAGATGAACTGGATCAAGTACATCCCAACCAAAGAGAGTTGCAAGGAAAATACACAATACTTCTGCAGTATTTGCTGACAAAAGGTACTGAATTGTCTTTTGAATATTTGAGAAGACCTTACGTCCTTCTTCAACCGCTACGATGATAGTAGCAAAGTTGTCATCTGCAAGAACCATATCAGATGCACCTTTAGAAACTTCTGTACCCGTAATACCCATCCCAATACCGATATCAGCAGTCTTAAGAGATGGCGCATCATTCACTCCATCACCAGTCATAGCGACGACCTTGCCTTCGTTTTGCCATGCTTTTACAATACGAACCTTGTGTTCTGGGGAAACACGAGCATAAACTGAATATTGTTTGAAAACTTTTTGGAATTCTTCATCTGTCAACTCATTGAGCTCAGCACCTGTGAATACACAGTCTTCAGTATCATTTGGATCAATAATACCAAGACGTTTCGCAATTGCTTCAGCAGTATCTTGGTGGTCACCAGTAATCATGATTGGACGGATGCCAGCTTCCTTAGCAACACGGACTGCTTCAGCCGCTTCAGGACGCTCAGGGTCAATCATACCAACCAAGCCTGAGAAGACAAGATCATTTTCAACAATGTCTGATTCCATAGTAGGCACAGCATCTACATACTTGTAAGCCATCATCAAGACACGAAGTGCTTGTTTGGCCAAGTCCTTGTTAGTAGCAAGAATAGCCTTTTTATCTGCATCTGTGATTGGACGGATTATTCCATTTTCTTCGATTTGCGTTACACGTTTCAACAACTGGTCTGGAGCACCTTTGACAGCTACAAAGAAATTACCTGCAGCTTGTTGGTGAACTGTTGACATCATTTTACGTGTTGAGTCAAATGGTAATTCTGCCACACGAGGCTCAGAAACCAATACTTCACTAACGTCAAAGTTTTGATCCAAACCAAATTGAACAAGAGCCGTTTCAGTTGGATCACCAATCAATTTGCCTGTTGGGTCAACTTTTGTATCGTTGGCAAGGTTCATAACACGAAGCGTTGTATTGCTTGCATCCAAAGCTTCTTTAGCATCAATCAATTGACCGTTTGTATAGATTTTCTCAACAGTCATTTGGTTCATAGTCAATGTACCAGTCTTATCTGATGCAATGATTTCAGTTGAACCAAGAGTCTCAACGGCTGGCAATTTACGAATGATAGCGTTCCGTTTAGCCAATACTTGAGTACCAAGTGAAAGGATAACTGTTACAATGGCAGGCAAACCTTCAGGAATGGCTGCAACCGCAAGGGCAACAGATGTCATAAGGGCTGGCAGGATTCCTTCACCACGTACAAAAACTGAAACAGCCATAGTAATGGCAGCAATTGCAAGAATGGCATAGGTCAATACCTTGGACAATTGGTTCAGATTTTGTTTCAACGGTGTGTCTATTTCATCAGCATTAGCCAGCATTCCGGCGATGTGACCAACTTCAGTATACATACCAGTATTCGTTACAACACCCAAACCACGACCATAGGTAACGTTTGAGTTTTGGTAGGCCATATTAACACGGTCACCGATCGGTGCATCTTCTGCTAAAACTACTGATAAATCTTTATCAACCGGTACAGATTCACCTGTAAGAGCTGCCTCTTCAATTTTGAGGGAGTTAACTTCCAACAAACGCATATCAGCTGGGACAACATCACCTGCTTCAAGCAAAACGATGTCCCCTGGTACTAAGTCTTTAGAATCCACTTCGACTACATGGTTGTCACGAAGCACACGCGCCACTGGACTTGACATGTTTTTCAGCGCTTCAATGGCCGCCTCTGCTTGACCTTCTTGATAAACACCAAAAGCAGCGTTCAAAACAACTACGGCCAAGATGATGATGGCATCCGTCAAACCGCGAGAACCTTCTGTAATCACCGTCAAGATAGATGCAGCAATCAAAATAATAATCATCAAGTCTTTGAACTGATCTAAGAATTTAGCTAGAAGGGTACGCTTTTCACCCTCTTCCAATTCGTTACGACCATATTCTGCTAGACGTTTGCTTGCCTCATCACTAGACAAACCGTCTAAAGAAGACCCCATGCTTGACAATACTTGCTCTTCGCTCTGTGTATAAAACAAATCGCGTTTTTGTTCTTTTGACAATTTCCTTCTCCTTCTCGGTCCCTTTTTTACTAACAAATAAAAAAAGAGACCTGTTTAATGAGAACTTCTCTTCACAGCTCGGCACCTCTATCTAAGGCTAGTTTTCCGTCGCTCATCGTTAGTTTTTTTAGAAATACAGTCAGTATTCCTTCAAAAAAACTGCCTTGATAGACAAAAAACTATCTCTTATATAAAAATACCTTACTTGCGAAGACAGGTTCTAAAACAAGTCTCGCTATTTAATATATTGCCGGAAACAAGTCGGATTGACGACAATATCACGGATGAATCCGCTAGCTACTCCCTCGATTTGATTTCTATTATACCAAAAATCCTCAGGAATTCAAGAAAAATTTTCTCAAAAAAATAGAATCATATGACAATTTTTCCCGACTTATTTCCATGAAATCGCCATATCATAGGAAGCAAACCGCTGTTGATTTTCCAATCCCATTAAATCATATTGCAGACGCAAGTGTTGTTCCGAGCGATTCAGCTGATAATTTTTAGTATTGGTTACAAAATGCTGAATCCCCATCGGTGTGGGAATGGTCACAATAGCCTCTTTGTTAGAAATAAATCGCATGATAGACTTGGGAGTTGAAAAACGTGTCATGACAAGTTCCTCGTCATCACATTTGATAACAACTTTTTCTGCCTCGTCATTTACGAAAACTAGATAAAGATGCCCATCTTTTTCCTTAACTTCTACTTGAAATCGCTGATCAATGATTTCAACCTGTCCATCTAAATCAATTTCATTTTGTAATCGAATATGCATGTGTTCCTCCTACTCTTTATTTATTCTTGGAACAAAGGACGAGCGCAATAATGTAAATCCTGTATAGGAAGCAATGAAAACTACCAAAATTTTCAAATGGTTTATATCTAAATTTGACAGGAAAAAGGCTGCTGTCAGAACACCTAATACCCCACCGACGATAATCCCAGGTACACCAGGCCAGTTGACTCGACCAGATTGGATAAACTGCTTGGCACCAGCTGTCATAATCATAGCAGCATTAAGCATCATAACAGGAAGAGCAACAGCGGGACTGATTCCCATCAATGAGAAGAAGATTAATTCCGGTGCATAGTTCCCAAGTCCCATACTCATCAACATCCCTACCATGAAGTCAAAGACCATCCCAAGTGCTAATTTCAACCCCGTTAAGCCCCTCACTTCATTTGTCAGGTCCGCACCAGGATTGGTTAACATACGATAAACCATGAAACCTGCTGCAAGCACAAGTAAAATTCCCAAAATCCGTTGCACCTTCTGAGTATTCCAGGTCTGAGTAACCTTTGCCCCAACAAACGCTCCAGTAAAAGCTGCCGTTGCCATTGCAATAAGTGTCACAATGTCAACCTCGACAATTGTTATAAAAAGCAAGGCTTCTACTAAGACCGGGATAATATGAGCTGTTGTCATCGTGGCTGGAATTCTTCGGTCATCCTCCACCAACTTTGTTAGCTTAAACATGGTTGTAGTCGTCGCAAATGTACCAATCCCCAAGGTGTCTAGCAGATCTGTGACATACCCAATGCCAAATCCTGTCCAAAATTTTTCAGTTAGAGAAATCTTATGTTTTTTTGCATAAGATAAAATGGTAAAGAGCATCCAAATAATCAAACCGATAATGAGTATTTGGATGGCCCATAATATTAATTGATATTTCATTCCTCCATTATACTGAAAAAAGAAGACTTGGTACATAACAATATCCTTGTGTTTTAGAAAAATAAGGAAAATATTAGCTTTTTCTGCTATAATGAAAGTATGATTGAAAAAGTATTTCGTGACCCCGTTCACAACTATGTTCACGTCGAGCAAGAACTTATTTACCATCTGATTAATACAAAAGAATTTCAACGACTACGACGCATCAAGCAGTTAGGAACAACTTCCTATACCTTCCATGGTGGTGAGCATAGTCGCTTTTCACATTGTCTCGGTGCCTATGAAATTGCCAGAAGAATCACTCAAAAATTTGAAGATAAATACCCAGATACTTGGGATTCAAATGAATCACTTTTGACCATGGTCGCGGCTCTATTACATGACGTCGGTCATGGTGCTTATTCTCATACCTTTGAGCGCCTATTTGATACCGACCATGAGGAAATGACGTGCACTATCATAACTAGCCCTGAAACTGAAATCAATGCATTACTGAAGCAAGTATCCCCTGATTTTCCAGAAAGAGTAGCCAGTGTGATTAACCATACTTACCCAAATAAACAGGTCGTTCAATTGATTTCTAGTCAAATTGACGTTGACCGCATGGATTATCTGCTACGAGATTCATATTTTACAGGTGCCAGCTACGGTGAATTTGACCTGACTAGAATATTGCGTGTCATTCGTCCTACAGAAAATGGCATTGCCTTTAAAGAATCTGGTATGCATGCGGTTGAGGATTACGTACTCAGTCGATACCAAATGTATATGCAAGTCTATTTCCATCCAGCTAGTCGCTCAATGGAGGTTTTGTTACAAAACTTACTCAATCGGGCAAAACTTCTGTATACTAGCGAGCAAGACTTCTTTGCGCTCACTTCCCCTCGCCTCTTGCCATTCTTTGAACATCGTATTCGTCTAACAGACTATCTCGCACTTGATGATGGCGTGATGAACACCTATTTTCAGTCTTGGATAGATGGCCCTGACCGTATTTTATCTGATTTAGCAGAACGATATATCAATCGAAAGGTATTTAAATCTATTACATTTAAGAGCAATCAAGAAAATCAGTTGGATATTCTACGAAGTATTGTCGCTGAAGTAGGTTTTGATCCAGAATACTATACCGCAATCCACCATAATTTTGATTTGCCTTATGATATATACAGACCAAATGCCGAAAAGAAACGAACACAAATTGAAATCTATCGTAAAGACGAAAGTTTGGTAGAGCTTTCTACTCTATCACCAATTGTCCACTCCCTATCTGGGACTATCCATGGCGACAGCCGATTTTATTTCCCAAAAGAAATGTTAGTGGATACAGGTATATTTGCCGAACAAAATGCTACTTTCCTTAGCTATATACATAATGATCATTTTAACATAGGAGACCTTTCTTCATGAGTATTAAACTTGTTGCTATCGATATTGATGGTACTCTTTTAAATAGCCAACACCAAATTACGGCCGAAGTGCATGCAGCCATTCAAGAGGCCAAAAAAGCGGGTGTAAAAATTGTTATTGCTACAGGCCGCCCTATTTCTGGAGTCCGTGCCATCTTGGAAGAGCTCAACTTAACAGACACTGGTGACTATGTCATCACCTTTAATGGGGGACTGGTACAGGATGCCGCAACTGGTGAAGATATTGTAAAAGATACATTAAGCTATGATGACTATTTAGATATTGAATTGGTTGCTCGTAAATTTAACCTTCCCATGCATGCAAGTACAAAAGAAGGAATCTACACGGCCAACCGCAATATCGGAAAATACACTATCTACGAATCAACACTTGTAAGTGCTCCTATTTTCTACCGCACTCCTGAAGAAATGGTTGGTAAAGAGATTATCAAGACAATGATGGTAGACGAACCTGAAATCCTTGACGCTGCTATCCCACTACTTCCAACTAGTTTGACGGAGAAGTACAATGTGGCAAAATCAGCACCATTTTATTTGGAAATCACCCCTAAAACTGTTAACAAGGGACAAGCTATCATTCATCTAGCGGAAAAACTTGGTTTAACTATGGATCAAACGATGGCTATTGGTGATCAAGAAAATGATCGTCCAATGTTGGAGGTTGTTGGAAATCCAGTAGTCATGGAAAATGGTAATCCTGAA
>ERZ650312.150-NODE-150-length-34956-cov-6.395347_pt1 | contig 34956 bp, 33 predicted proteins | sample MGYA00376248_ERZ650312 | MGnify/ENA primary metagenome ERZ650312 (study PRJEB26733, sample SAMN07839316) | wastewater metagenome | biome: urban; feature: wastewater treatment plant; material: waste water | place: USA: North Carolina | collected 2016-07-28 ... | reverse complement strand
TTGATAAAACAAAGACTGAAAGAAAGGTCCTTATGACAAAAACAGAAGTAATACAACGTCTACAAAAAGACTTGAAAATCCCTAGATTTCAAGCTTATATAGAGGATAAAGAATACTCTGAAGAAAGAGTACAAACGACTAAAAAAGATTTTGAAGCCTACTTCACCAACTACGTTTCAAACGTTTCAGCAGATTTTGAAGGCGGATTGGATAATAAATAATTTATACCTGAAAATCATCTATTATCATATTTCCCCCCTAGTCACTTGTATTAGACTAGGGACTTTTTTTATTAGAAAACAAACTTGTAACTAAACAAATAACTGAACAAACTCAAAAATCAATGATTTAAGATAAACAAAAAAGCCCATAACAACGGGCTTTTTGCAAAATGAATTTTAAAATTAAAGCATTTTGTTGTAGAATTCAACGACAAGTGCTTCGTTGATTTCTGGGTTGATTTCATCACGTTCTGGAAGACGTGTCAATGAACCTTCAAGTTTTTCAGCATCGAATGATACAAATGCTGGACGTCCGATAGTAGCTTCTACTGCTTCAAGGATAGCAGGAACTTTAGCTGATTTTTCACGAACTGAGATTACTTGACCAACTTCAACGCGGTATGATGGGATATCAACACGTTTACCGTCAACAAGGATGTGACCGTGGTTTACGAATTGACGTGCTTGACGACGAGTAGTTGCCAAACCAAGACGGTAAACAACGTTGTCCAATCGACGCTCAAGAAGAACCATGAAGTTGAAACCAAGAGTTCCTTCTTTGATTTTAGTTGCTTGTACGAACAAGTTACGGAATTGTTTTTCACCCAAACCGTATGAGAAACGCAATTTTTGTTTCTCAGCCAATTGCAAACCGTACTCAGAAAGTTTTGAACGGTTGTTTGGTCCGTGTTGACCTGGTACGTAGTTACGACGTGCCAATTCTTTACCTGTGCCTGTAAGAGACAAGCCAAGGCGACGTGATTGTTTCCATGATGGTCCTGTATAACGTGACATGTTATCAGTCCTCCTCTAAATATATATATTTTGAGGAAATAACGGTTTTGAAAATCCTAGTTCGTGCAGATGCCCTTCGCCTAAACAGCCAAGGTTACTTATTTTTCAAGACACCTGTTGACGAGCTCCATATTTCCATGCTGCTATTTCACACAAGGGATAGTATAACACAAAAAAAAGGCTCTGACAAGCCTTTTTGCCTAGTTTTTCAGCCCCAGCAGTCCCAGAATCTCTTCTTTATAACGCAATTTTTCCAATTCTGGCTGGTCGGCCTCCTGCCAATCCATGGTCAACTCGGCCACGATCTGTCCTGGCTTGTGATTGAGGACATAGACGCGATTGCTGAGTTTGATGGCCTCATCAATACTGTGGGTAATGAGAATAGTGGTCAATTTCAGCTGCTCGTGGATGGCCAAATACCAGTCATGTAGAGTCATCTTGGTCAGCTCATCCAAGGCACTAAAGGCCTCATCCAAGAGAAAGAGGTCCTGACCGAAGAGATAGGTCCGCAAAAGAGCAATCCGCTGCCGCATCCCCCCACTCAACTCATGGGGATAACGGTCTCGGACATTCTTCAAACCAAATGCAGCCAGCAGGTCATCTGCCTGCCGAATGGCCTCCACCTTTTTAACTCCGCCAATGGTCAGAGGCAAAATGACATTACCCAGAATCGTCTTATGCTCCAGCAGTAAGTCCTTCTGCAGCATATAGCTGACCTTGCCCCTGGGATTTTCCTCTCCATCCACCAATATCTTGCCTGCCTGAGCTGGTAAAATGCCTGCAATCAGGTTAAAGAGGGTGGTTTTCCCCACCCCGCTGGGCCCGATGATGGAGACAATTTCCCCCTTGTTGACCGAAAGGCTGATATCTTTTAAGACAAGGTTTTCCCCGTAAGAAAAATCCACATGCTCTAATTCAATTTTTTTCATCAGTCCAGATAATCATTTGAAAAACCTTGGTCTTTCAAGTCACTTTCTAAAATTCCTTTTTCATGGGCCCAGGCATAGAAGGCATTCCAACGGTCCGCATCAAACTCCCCCCACTTATCAGGGTTTGAGGCATAGTGTTCAGACAGGTAGATTTGGGAGGCCAGGACAAAGTCCTTTTGCCCCTCCAAGGCTGGAGCATGCTTGATGAGGATATCTGCACTTTCTTCTGGGTGGGCCATGGCATACTGGTAGCCCTTTTTGATGGCCCTCAAAACCTTCTTGGCCTCTTCTGGATTTTCCTTGAGGTAGTCATTGTTGGCGATGATGACCGGCGAATAGTAGTTAAAGGCTGGCGCAAAATCAGTCAGGTAGAAGAAGTTGGTCTCCATCCCCTCCTTTTCTGCCATGATACCATCCCAACCGTAGTAAATCCAAGCCGCATCGAAGACCTGATTGGCAATGGGCGTAATGGAATTGGCATCCGTATTGGGGACCTTTTCGACCTTGGCAAAATCCCCACCCTGGTCTGACACCAGGGTTTCTAGCATGGCCAGCTCAATGGGATCATTCCAGGTGCCGTATTTCTTGCCCACCAAATCCTTGGGACTCAGAATATCAGCATCCCCTGCCGAAATGATGCCAGAGGTATTGTTCTCAACCAGGGCTGCCACTGCAGTGATGCCCGCCCCTTTCTCCAATTTTTTGGCCATGGAATCCTGGAAATAGATGGCAAAGGGTGCCTTGCCGTTGATGACCAAATCAGAAGAACTGTCCTCAGATGGCAGTTTGATGTCCACCTTGACCCCTTCCTCCTCAAAGTAACCCTTTTCCAAGGCCACATAGAGACCGGTGTGGTTGGTATTTGGGGTCCAGTCCAGGATAAGATCAATGGTTTTAGCCTCCTCCTGGCTCTTAGAACTGCAGGCTCCCAAGGTCAGGCTACTTGCAGCCAAGAGAGCCAGACTGGACCAGATGAGATTCTTTTTCATATTCTCTTCCTCTTATTTTCTATTGGGTTTCCATTTGATGACCTGTTGTTCATTGAGTTGGACCAGCTTCATGGCCAAGAGGCTAATCAGTGAGACCAAAATAATGATGGCAAACATGGTATCATACTGGAAAAGTTTTTTCGACTGAATCATATAGACACCCAGACCTTCGAAGCCGCCCAGCCATTCGGAAACGACCGTGCTGATAAAGGCATAGGATACGCTGACCCGCAGGCCTGCGTAGAAATAGGGCAGGGCACCGGGGATTTTCAAATGCCAGAGGACCTGCCAGGGCTTGGCCCCCATTAGCTCAAAGAGCCTGAGTCCATCCGCATCACAGTGGCGAAAACCATCCAGGATATTGACAATGATGGGAAAGGTGGTGGTGAGGACAATGAGGACAATCTTGGGCAGGATGCCGTAGCCCAGCCAGAGGACCAAAATGGGAGCCAGGGCAATGGTGGGGATGGTCTGAATCACCACAAGGATGGGATAGAGCATCTCATTGACCCAGGCATAACGGTCCATGATGAAGGCCAGGACACAGGCGATGAGAACCCCCAGACTCAGACCTAGGAGGGCCGTTTGCAGGGTGTAGAGGCTGTGTTGCCAGAGAAGGGCCCGGTCTCGGACAAAGGCCTGCATGATTTCTATGGGAGTCGGTAGGATATACTTAGGCAAGAGCTGGAAGAAGCCAGCCAGCTGCCAGATCATCAAGAGCAGGAGGATGCCCAAGCTGCTGACCTGTTTACGTATGATAGTTTTCAATTTTTTCCTCGATGGACAGGATGTGTCCGTAGTTGATTTTGACATTGGCAAAGACATTGTCTGCCTCCTCACCCGCTAATTCGATAGCCCCTTTGAGAATGGCCATCAATTCTTCCCATTCCCCTTCCAGAACCGTTTCAAAGGGGGTTACCAGCTGTTTGACAGGCTGGGCAGAAAGATAGTCAATAACCTTCTCGATGACCCCGAGGCGGTCAACATCCTGGCTGAGCGGCAGGATTTGCAGCGCGATACTGGCCTTCATCTTATCACTCCTCTCTCTATTTTGATACAAAAAAACACACTTCCCCATGGAAATGTGCATAAAACTACTGTCATCTTATCGTTCCCTACGCTAGCATTACCTAGATCAGGTGCGGTCGAAGCTTACACTTCCTCTCAGACTGTACACAGACTCCCATATGCCCCTATCATAACGAAAAGGCTTGCAAAAGTCAAGCCTGACTACTTCCTGGCAGCTTTTGAGTAACAGAAAGAGTTTGGGACAAATTAGTTCCAAACTCTTTTATACTTGTTTTAGGTACTTATAGCGCAGTGGTTGAGTGGGCTCTAATGCGCTGATAAATCAGCTTTTACAGCCCTACTCAACTGTGCGGAGGTGGGACGACGAAATCGAATTTCTTCGAAATTACCGATTTCTGTCCCACTCTCAATCCAAATAATGAATCAAGATTTTCTCGGTTAAAATATCGGAATAGGTATAGGATTCCACAAAGGTATTGTTGGGATCTTCATATTCCACGATAAAGAGGGATTGGTAGACTTCTACGATGCGTCCCTGTTTATTTTTCTCCCGTTTGCGGCCATTTTCCAGGGTCAACTCAACAATTTTCCCCTCATGATCCTTGATATCTTGCTTGATTTGCTTCATTTTGGCAACATCTGTAAATGCGTCACTCATCTCTTTCTTATCCTTCCTCTCTCTTGGAGATACTTGAAAATTTATTGTATTCTTTCTGGAACATCAGCTCGACAGAACCACGCGCCCCCGAACGGTTCTTCTCAATGATGACCTCAACCGTATTGTTAGGAATGCCGCCCTCTTCCTCTTCATTGTGGTAATAATCATCCCGATGAAGGAAGGCCACGATATCCGCATCCTGCTCGATGGATCCTGATTCCCGCAAGTCTGACAGCATGGGCTTCTTGTCCTGGCGCTGCTCGATAGAACGAGAAAGCTGACTGAGGGCAATCACTGGCACTTTCAATTCCTTGGCCAAAATCTTGAGCTGACGGGAAATTTCCGAAACCTCTTGTTGGCGGCTTTCGCGTCCATTCCCTGTAATCAGCTGCAGGTAGTCAATCAGAACCAGCCCAAGATTGCCTGTTTCCTGAGCCAACTTACGGGCGCGTGAGCGAATCTCCGTAATGCGGATGCCCGGCGTATCGTCGATATAAATGCTGGCCCGGGCCAGATTGGACTGGGCAATCATCAGCTTTTGCCACTCTTCATCTGTTAGCTGACCTGTACGGATAGACCGTGAATTGATGACCCCTTCCGCAGCCAACATCCGGTCCACCAGACTTTCCGCACCCATTTCCAGAGAGAAGATGGCGACGGTCAAACCTAGTTTGGTTCCTATATTCTGGGCGACGTTGAGGGCAAAGGCCGTTTTACCAACGGCCGGCCGAGCCGCCAAGATAATTAACTCCTCCTCATGGAAACCGGTGGTCATATTATCCAGGGCAGGGTAGCCAGAGGCAATCCCGGTGATATCCGATGTTTGCTGGGACCTAGCTTCCAGGTTTTCAAAATTGAGATTGAGGACATCATCAATCCTCTTGAAACCGGACCGACTGGCTCCCTCGCTGACATCAATCAGGGCTTTTTCTGCATTGGCAATGATGGTATCTGCATCATCCGCCCCCTCATAGGCCTGGTTGACAGAGTCTGTCAGGCGGTCAATCAACTTGCGGAGGTTGGATTTCTCAGCGACAATTTTGGCATAGTATTCTGCATTGGCCGAAGTTGGAACTGAGTTAATTACCTCAGCCAAGTAGGCCAGACCGCCAATATTTTCCAAATCTCCATGGTTGGCCAAATAGTTGCGCATGGTCGTAGCGTCAATGGCTTCGTTACGTTCCGAAAGGGCCACCATAGCCGCAAAAATTAAGCGGTGGGTATGCTTAAAAAAGTCTTCGGCCTCGATGTATTCGCGGACGAAAACCAGCTTACCCTCATCGATGAAAATGGCACCCAAAACAGACTGCTCCGCTAGAATATCCTGCGGCTGCATGCGCAATTCATCTACTGCTACCAAAATCTCACCTCCTTACTCTTTGTTTTCTTCACTAGGCTTCTTTAATACTGAGATGAATGATACCTGTCACATCATGGTAGAGTTTGACAGGCACATCTACCAGACCAACTGAACGAAGAGGATGATCCAACTGGATATGGCGCTTGTCCACCTTGATTCCAAACTGCTTGTCCAACTCTTCTGCAATCTTCTTGCTGGTGATAGAACCAAAGGTCCGACCATCTGGACCAACCTTCTCCACAAATTGTACCAAAGTCGCTTCTTGCGCCAATTTTGCCTTGAGGCTTTCGGCTTCCGCAATCATCTCTGCATGGGCCTTTTCCTTGGATTTTTGCTGGCCGCGAAGCTCACTAATGGCTTGATTGGTCGCCTCTTTGGCCAACTTTTTCTTAATCAAAAAATTTTGGGCATAACCAGTTGGGACTTCCTTGATTTCACCCTTCTTACCTTGTCCTTTGACATCGGCTAAAAAGATAACTTTCATGCTCTTCTCCTATTCTTCTTGCAATTCTTCTAAAATCCGGTTCATAAGCTGAACTTGGACTTCCACAATAGACTGGTCATAAACCTGGGCTGCTGCCAGATTAAAGTGGCCGCCGCCACCCAAGGCTTCCATAATCCGCTGAACATTGACCTTGCTGCGGCTTCGAGCTGAAATGGCCACAAAATCCTTGACATTTTTGGTCACTACAAAGACAGCCTCGATACCGGCCATGTCCAAAATCGCATCGGCCGCCTTACTCGGTACGACATTGTCATAGCTGGTTGACTCATCTCCGCAGACCAAAATAATGTCTTCGGTAATCTTTTTCCCCCGCAAAATCAGTTCATTGATTTGTCGGTATTCTTCAAAATCGGTCGCTGCTATCTGATGAATTTCTAGACTATCACTGCCCCGAGTGCGCAAGTAGCTGGCCACATCAAAGGTCCGGCTGGTCACACGGGCCGTAAAGTTCTTGGTATCCAACATAATCCCAGCCATCAGGAGGCTGGCCTGCAGGCGATTGAGCTTGTGGTGCTTGTCATTTTGGAATTGAATCAGTTCGGTCACCAGTTCACTAGCAGACGAAGCACCGCTTTCGATATAGGTCAGGACCGAGTTACTTGGGAAATCCGTATCCCTGCGGTGGTGGTCCACAACGACTACCTGGTCAAAGAGCTGATAAAACTCCTTGGAAAGGGTGAGTCCAACCTTGGAATGGTCCACCATGATCAAGAGCGAGTGCTCAGTGACCATCAACTTGGCTTCTTCCACTGTCAGGAGGTTGGAGCAATTCTCCACCCGCAAGCGCTGGATGGCCCGGGCAATGTCTGGTGACATTTCCTTGGAATTAAAGACCGTGTAGGCATTGTTCATGACATTTTGGGCAAAATACTGCATCCCAACAGCAGCCCCCAAGGCATCCATATCCAGGTTGCGATGGCCCACCACAAAGACAGCGTCTACCGTTTTTAATTTATCCGAGATAGCCGTCATCATGGCCCGAGTCCGGGTCCTGGTCCGCTTCACAGCAGAGGCAGAGCCTCCACCAAAGAAAATGGGCTGCTTGCTCTCATCATTTTCCTTGACCACCACCTGGTCACCCCCGCGGACCTCCGCCATATTGAGGTTTTGCAGGGCTAGTTGTCCAATCTGCTGGTGGTGTCCCTCCCCGTAGGCCATGCCGATACTAAGGGTCAGGGGCAGATCCAGCCGCTTGGCCTCCTCACGGAACTTATCAATCAGGGAAAATTTACTCTCTATCAGCCCTTCCAAAACGGAATAATCAGTGAAGAGGTAGAAGCGGTCCATGGTTCCCCGACGGTAGTAAATGGAATGCTCATGGGCAAACTCAGATACAAACTGGGCCAAAAAACTATTGACCTGACTGACCTGGGAGTCCGACAAACTGTCTTCCAGCTCATCATAATTGTCCACAGAAATAATCCCGATGACAGGACGGCTGCCCACCAAATTTGACGTCGCCTTGTACTCCGTAGAGGCATCGAAAAAGTAAAAGAGCCCCTGGCTGTAATCCACATTCACAGCGTAGCGCTTGCCTGCAAAATCTGCATACTGACGGTCCTTATCCAGACCAACATCGACAATTTCGCGCAATTTTTTCTGGTCAAACTCCCCGTTTTCCTGGGCAAAAATCAATTCCGCATAGGGATTAAACCATTCCACATGATTGTCTTCCTTGCGAATCTTGATCACCCCTACAGGCATCTGATCCAGCAGCTGCATCAGACCAGAATTGGCCTCTTCATTGAGGTATTCAATCTGCTCCAACTCACTAATTTCATAGGATTTTTTTTGATAAATAAAGAGGAGCACCAAGATCAAGAAAGCCACAAAGGTGGCCATGAGACTGGTGGATGGCTCAGGAAAAAGGCTGTGCAGAACAGCGATGATGCCAAATAGAATAAGTCCAATCATTATAAAATGAAGGGTTGAAAATCGAAATTTCTTCATCATTAACCTCTGGAAGCCATTTTAACACAAAAGCGCCTAAAAAGCTAGCTTATCCTAAGGATTCGAACCCCCTCAGACAAGAAAAGATAGCCGGCCTCAGCTATCTTTCTTCTTCTTCTTTGAAATGGAGCGACTGCGCCCTTCCAGATAGACCATGAGAATGGAAATATCCGCTGGATTGACACCGGAAATCCGACTGGCCTGGCCAATGGTTTCTGGGGCAATCAGTTTGAATTTTTGGCGGGCCTCCGTTGCGATGGAGTCAATGTCATCCCAGTCGATGTCCGCAGGAATCCGTTTTTCCTCCATCCGCTTCATCTTCTCCACCTGATCCAGGGCCTTGGCAATGTAGCCCTCATACTTGGTCTCTGTCTCAATCAGCTCAATGGTTTTTGCCGACAAATCTTCCGCCGCTGGCCCGATAAAGCTGACCACATCCGCATAGGTCACTTCCGGACGCCGCATGAATTCCTGGGCAGTCAGAGCATCGGTCAGGGGTTTGAAGCCCATAGCCATCACTTTTTCATTGGTTTCCTTGACAGGTTTTAGCTTGATGGACTTGAGGCGGGCCATCTCATTGTCAAACTGGTTCTTATGAATTTGGAAATGGTCCCAACGCTCATCACTAACCAGACCAACCTGCCGGCCGATTTCTGTCAGCCGCATATCAGCATTGTCATGACGTAAAATCAGACGATACTCTGCCCGACTGGTCAGAAGACGATAGGGTTCCACCGTGCCCTTGGTCACCAGGTCATCAATCATGACCCCGATATAGCCATCGCTGCGCTTGAGGATCAACTCAGGCTTGCCCTGAACCTTGAGAGCCGCGTTGATACCAGCCACAATCCCTTGTCCAGCTGCCTCTTCATAACCGGAAGTTCCGTTGGTTTGTCCTGCGGTAAAGAGGCCTGAAATCTTCTTGGTCTCCAGAGTAGCCCGCAACTGATGGGGCAGGACCATATCATATTCGATGGCATAGCCAGTCCGCATCATCTGGGCATTTTCCAAACCAGCAATAGAGTGCACCAAATCCTTTTGTACATCTTCTGGCAGACTGGTCGAAAGACCCTGAATGTAGATTTCATCCGTATCCCGTCCTTCTGGTTCCAGGAAGAGTTGGTGGCGCTCCTTATCCGCAAAACGGACAATCTTGTCCTCGATAGACGGACAATAACGAGGCCCCACCCCCTTGACGATCCCTGAAAACATGGGTGCCCGATGAAGGTTAGCATTGATGATATCGTGACTCTTCTGATTGGTGTAGGTCAGCCAGCAAGGAATCTGGTCCTGCAAGTAGTCCTCATCCTTGGACAGGAAGGAGAAATGGTTAGGGGTCTCATCCCCTGGCTGAATCTCCGTTACCGCATAATTGATACTCTTGGCATTGACCCGAGGCGGTGTACCCGTTTTGAAACGGCCGATTTCCAGACCCAATTCTTTCAAATTATCCGCCAGCTTGATGGAGGCCAAACTATTATTAGGGCCTGATGAATATTTCAAATCACCAATGATAATCTCTCCCCGCAGAGCTGTCCCTGTGGTGACCACGACTGCCTTGGCCGCATAGGATTGACCCGTTGCTGTCCGTACTCCGACAACTCTGCCCTCTTCTACCAAAATCTCATCAATCATGGTTTGGCGCAGGGTCAGATTTTCTTGACCTTCCACTGTCCGCTTCATCTGGCGAGAATAATCCGCCTTGTCCGCCTGAGCCCGAAGAGCCCGAACAGCTGGACCCTTACCTGTATTGAGCATCTTCATCTGGACATAGGTCTTGTCGATATTGCAGCCCATTTCTCCGCCTAGAGCATCAATTTCTCGGACCACGATTCCCTTGGCAGAACCACCAATGGAAGGGTTGCAGGGCATAAAGGCCACCATATCCAAGTTAATAGTCGCAATCAGAGTCTTACAACCCATCCGAGCAGTCGCCAAACCAGCCTCCACACCAGCATGCCCAGCCCCAACTACGATAACATCATAGTTTTCTGTAAATTCTTGTTCCATTCTTTTCATCCTTACTTATTGATAATATGCTTGATTTGGCCATCCCATCCTTTCAGTTCCCTTTTCAAAAAGTCTGGCCGAATATCCAGATTCTCCAAATTCTCAATAGAGACCCATTCACACGATCTGGTTTTTCCTCCCTCGACCATAACTTCAGGCAGGTCTCCCAGAGGATGGGCAAGATAGTGAAATTCGATATTGTGAAAGTTGGTCTCTCCTACTGTGAACCAGTTTTCTACGACAAAGGCTAATTGAGATACTGCAACCTCAACTCCCAATTCTTCTCTCACTTCACGCACAAGGGCTTTTTCAGTAGTTTCATTCACTTCCACTGCACCACCAATTGTACGGTAGGTATCACCTCTCTTTGCTAAAAAGAGCTTTCCATCCTGGACAATCAGAGCAGTTGCCCTAACCCCAAAAACCTGGTTCTGTATCTGACTTCTAAAGTCCATAACTGTTCCTCGTTCCAAACATAAAAATAGCCAAAACTCTCGAAAACTGCAGGACAAAAAAGCCTACAATTCCCATGAGCTTTGACCATCATAGTTCTTGTTAGAAATATTGTATCAAATTGTTCTGACAAGTCAAGTTAAAGCAACTTGACACCCCTGTCAACTAAATATACTGACAAGCCACTCCATCCTTATAGGCCATATCAATCATGCCACCGCCCAAACATTCTTGTCCATCATAGAAGACAACGGCTTGACCTGGGGTAATGGCCCGCTGGGGCTCAGCAAAAATGACCTCTGCTTTATCGCCTTTGACCTTGACAGTCACTTGACTATCTGGTTGACGGTAGCGAAACTTAGCTGTGCATTCCAAGGTGAATTCTTCAGGCATATCACGTGTGAAGTGAACTTGACTAGCCTGTAAAGAAGTTGACATCAAGGATTCATGATAGAAACCTTGGCCCACGTAGAGGATGTTTTTGGATAGGTCTTTGCCGACCACAAACCAAGGTTCGTTATCGCCACCGATTTGTCCACCGATACCAAGCCCGCCGCGCTGACCAATGGTATAGTACATAAGGCCTGTATGCTCTCCCATATCCCGACCATCAACGGTCATCATACGGCCTGGCTGGGCTGGTAGGTACTGCCCCAAAAATTCTTTGAAGTTCTTTTCACCGATAAAGCAGATGCCTGTCGAGTCCTTCTTCTTAGCAGTTACCAGGCCTGCTCGCTCGGCTATGGCCCGAACTTCAGCCTTTTGCAGGTGGCCCAGTGGAAACAGGGTCTTTTGCAGCTGTTCCTGTGACAGTTGGCTAAGGAAGTAGGTCTGATCCTTGCCGTTGTCTGCCCCACGTAGCATGTGGACGGTGCCGTCCACGTCGCGTGACACCTGAGCATAATGGCCCGTCGCCACATAGTCCGCACCCAAGTTCATAGCATAATCCAAGAAAGCCTTGAACTTGATTTCCTTATTACACATGACATCCGGATTGGGTGTACGGCCTGCCCGATATTCTGCAAGGAAGTATTCAAAAACCCGGTCCCAATACTCTTTTTCAAAGTTGACAGAGTAGTAAGGAATACCGATTTGGTCTGCCACCGCAGCCACATCCTTGTAATCTTCTGTTGCTGTACAGAAGCCATTTTCGTCCGTGTCATCCCAGTTTTTCATGAAGATCCCGATGACATCGTAGCCCTGCTCCTTGAGCAAAAGAGCGGTTACCGATGAATCGACACCCCCACTCATGCCGACAACGACACGGGTTTTAGAGTTGTCACTCATAATTTTTCTCCCATCTTTTCGTAGAAATAACGATTTGAAGGTCGCATTTCAAAATTTGATTTTTCAAAAAACGATTGAAGGTCGATTTTGAAGGCGCTGCTTACGCAACTGCTATTATAACAAGTTTTATCCAGAAAGCCAACTAGATGAGAGGCGGCTGATTTTTTCTCAGAGACCTAGCCTAGAAAACTCTCTTTTTGCTATAATAGGTCTAGACATAGATACAGAGGATAAGAAAATGAATCTAAAATTTCAGTCTGTTTTTGATATTATCGGGCCCATTATGATTGGCCCTTCTTCTAGCCACACAGCTGGAGCTGTTCGCATTGGAAAAATTGTCTCTTCTATCTTTGGTGATCAGCCAACTGAAGTGGAATTCCAGCTCTTCAACTCCTTTGCTAAAACCTACCGTGGCCATGGGACCGACCTTGCCCTAGTCGCAGGTATCTTGGGAATGGAGACGGATGATCCACGCATTCCAAATGCCCTGGATATCGCCAGAGAGAAAGGAATCAAGGTCTACTGGAAAGTTCTCAAGGATAGCAATGTCCCACACCCAAACACCACTCGAATTCTCATCAAGAACGACCATAAGTCTATCTCTGCCACCGGTGTCTCCATTGGAGGCGGGAACATTCAAGTTACAGAGCTGAATGGCTTTGCCATTAACCTGCACATGAACACGCCCACTCTCATTATCGTCCACCAAGATGTCCCCGGCATGATTGCAAATGTAACAGATATACTGTCAAAATACGAAATCAACATCGCCCAAATGAATGTAACCCGCGAGAAGGCTGGACAAAAGGCCATCATGATGATTGAGGTAGATTCACATCAATGTGACCAGGCCGTAGAAGAAATCAGCCAGATTCCACATTTACACAATGTCAACTTCTTCAATTAGAAAGGAAAAATCATGTTTTATACCGTAGAAGAATTGATAACACAAGCTGATCGCTCCTTTTCTGGTAATGTTGCAGAGTTGATGATTTCCACCGAAATAGAATTAACTGGCCGCAGCCGAGAGGAAATCTTGACAATCATGTCAAGAAACTTGACAGTCATGCAAAGCTCTATTCAAGATGGATTAAACGATCGTAAATCTCTCTCTGGCTTAACAGGTGGAGATGCTGCCAAATTGGACCGCTATTTAAAAGCTGGAAAAACCCTATCTGGTAGCAGCATCCTTACCGCTGCCCGCAATGCCATGGCTGTCAATGAACACAATGCCAAGATGGGCCTTGTCTGCGCCACACCAACCGCAGGTTCTGCAGGATGCTTGCCTGCTGTTCTGGGAGTAGCAACTAAAAAACTAGGACTCAATCAAGAAGAACAACTGAACTTCCTCTTTGCAGCAGGAGCCTTTGGCCTCGTCATTGCCAATAACGCCTCTATTTCCGGAGCCGAAGGAGGCTGTCAAGCAGAAGTTGGCTCAGCAGCAGCCATGTCTGCTGCTGCTCTCACTCTAGCAGCTGGAGGAAGTCCTTACCAGGCTAGTCAAGCTATCTGCTTTGTCATCAAAAATATGTTGGGCCTCATTTGTGATCCTGTTGCTGGACTTGTCGAGGTTCCCTGTGTCAAGCGAAATGCCATGGGAGCTAGCTATGCTTTGGTAGCTGCTGATATGGCCCTGGCCGGCATCGAATCAAAAATCCCCGTTGATGAAGTCATCAATGCCATGTATCAGGTTGGCTCCAGCCTTCCTACTGCTTTTCGGGAAACTGCCGAGGGCGGACTCGCCGCAACCCCAACCGGACAAAAACTCGCTCAAAGAATCTTTGGAGAACCATCATGACAACTGTTTACTTTGTCCGACACGCAGAGCCCAACTATGAAAACCATGATGATGTTTTACGGGAACTGTCTCCAAAAGGTTTACAGTCTAGTAAAGAACTTGTCAATTCCTTTGCTGGGATCCAGATTGATGCCTTTTATTCAAGCCCCTATCTCAGGGCTATGGATACCATCAAACCTTTAGCAGACAGCCGCGGACAAACCATTCACCTCATTCCTGATTTTCAAGAAAGAAAGATTACTGATTACTGGATTGAGGACTTTACAGGCTTTACAGAGAAGCAATGGGCAGATTTTCACTACCATCTTCCAGGTGGGGAGTCCCTCTCCATGGTTCAGGAACGCAATATCCGAGCCTTGGAAGACCTCCTTCAAGCCCACCCTGACCAAACCATCCTCATTGGTACCCATGGAACAGCCCTCTCCACCATTATCAACTACTACAAACCTGACTTTCAACTGGCAGATTTCCACCGGATTAAACATATTTTCCCTTGGATTGTCCAGTTTGAGTTTCAAGGGTCAACTTGTTCAAGTATTGATGAAATACATTAAAAGGAACGGAATAGCCGTTCCTTTTAATCATTATCGATGTGTTATTTTACGATAGATAGCATTCAGTACGATACCTACAAGGGCTAGGACAATCGCCACATAAAAGGCGACGGAGAAATCCCCCTGATTGGCAGTGGCAATCTGAGCCGCAATGCTTGGTGCAAAGTAAGCTGCGATAGAATAGCCCGAGAAGACAATCCCATAGTTGACACCCTGATTGACAGGTCCATAGTTTTCCATGACAATAGATGGAAATACACCCATCACACCGCCAAAACAAATTCCCAAACCAACAATTCCGACCACAAAGCCGATTTGGCCAGGTACAAAGGCGATAATGGCCAAGGCTAGAGCCACCACTGTGTAGATGATATAAAGGGTTTTGGAGCGGCCAATCTTATCTGAAACACTTCCCCAAATAAAACGTCCACTTGAGTTTGCGATAGAATAAAGAGAAACATAGAGGGCCGCAGCAGTCGCTGACAAGCCAAACATCGATGTCCCGATGGTTCGCGCATTGGCGGCAATCATCAAGCCAGAAAATGCACCAACGAAGAACATGCTGATAACCACATAGAAAACTGGAGTTTTCAGCATTTCCAGCCAGTTTTTGTTGACCATCGATTTACCCGTAACCTGTTCTGGTGGGTTCCAGCCAGCCGGCTTATAACCTGCCGGTGCTTTTTTAATAAAGAAGCTAGCAACAACCACAATAAGGATATAGGCTAAACCAATCATACGAAAGGCATACTGGGCACCATCTTCCATGATGAGGCTATTGCCGATAGGGGAAGCAAAGACAGCAGCCAACCCCATACCTCCAGTGATGATACCCGATGCCAGACCTCTTTTGTCCGGAAAGAGACGCAGGGTATTGGACAGGCAGCCTGAATAGGCAAAACCTTGACCTAAGCCAGCAATCACCCCATAGTAAAGATAGAGTTGCGCCAAACTGGTAGCTGTTCCGGTCAGATAGAAACCAACTGCAAAGAGAAGAGCGCCGATGGAAATACTCCATTTTACCCAACCCTTATCTGCAAAGTAGCCACCTAAAATCATCGGTATTGGACCTATGGCAGAGTTAATGGAAAAAGCCAACATGATCTCTGGCATGGTCCACTTCATTTCTTCGCTGAGTGGCATCGCAAAGGTGGAAAAGGCATACACTGCTCCTGTACAGAGGAGGATGGCGGTGGAGGCTGCTAAAACAAGCCATCTGTTCAACTGTTTATCCATAAAAACTCCTTTATAATCACATTTTGTGTGTTTTTTCACAAACAATCATATCAAAAACCCAATTTTGTGTCAATGTTTTTATAAAAATTTATGTATCAATTTACATAAAACGCTTGCAAAAGACTTTTTTTTGGTGTATAGTAAAGGCAACAAAAAGATTGAGAGGAAAATCACAAATGAAATTTGTAGCTATTGTCGGTACCAACTCCGGCCGCTCCACCAATCGGAAACTTCTGCAATTTATGGCCAAACACTTCGCAGACCAAGCAGATATTGAGGTCATTGAAATCAAAGATTTGCCAGCCTTTAATGAACCGGCAGACAAACAGGCACCAGCTGCTGTAGCCCAATTTTCTGAAAAAATCTTAGCTGCTGATGGGGTCATTATTGCCACACCTGAATATGACCATACAATCCCCGCACCCTTAGCAAGTGCCTTGGAGTGGATTGCCTATACCAGTCGCGCCCTCATTAACAAACCAACCATGATTGTTGGTGCCTCACTCGGAGCACTTGGGACCTCACGCGCCCAATCCCACCTGCGCCAAATCCTCAATGCTCCTGAACTAAAAGCCCGCGTTATGCCTGGCATCGAGTTTTTCCTAGGACACTCAGAACAAGCGCTAACTGCAGACTCTAAACTTTTAGTACCTGAAAAAGTCGCTGAACTAGAGGAAAACTTTGCTGAATTTCTCGAATTTGCCAAAATTACCCATGTCTTGGTCAATCAGGCCAATACAGACCGCAAACGTAATTTCGCCTGGGAAGTATCAGAGGAGGAGTAGATATGATGAAATTAATCGGCATCGTTGGAACCAACGCATCCAAATCCTATAACCGAACTCTTTTGCAGTTCATGCAAAAGCAGTTTGCCGAAAAAGCTGATATTGAAATTCTGGAGATTGTCGATGTGCCTATGTTTGATGAGACCAATGACCAAACGGACACACCTGTTCTTCAAGAGTTTAATGAAAAAATCCTGGCTGCTGACGGGGTCATCATCGCGACACCTGAGCACAACCATACGATTCCCTCTAGCTTAAACAGCCTACTGGAATGGCTCTCCTTCAATATTCACCCCTTGGCTGGTAAGCCAACCATGATTGTCGGAGCCTCTTATGATGTACAGGGCTCCTCCAGAGCTCAGCTGCACCTGCGCCAAATCTTGGATGCTCCAGGTGTGAATGCCACGGTCATGCCAGGCAGTGAATTTCTTCTGGGCAGTGTTCATCAGGCCTTTGATGAAGCTGGGCAGCTAAAAGATGAGAAAACTGTTGATTTCCTGGAATCATGTTTCAATCGCTTCATCCGTTTTGCCACCATTGCCAATCAGCTCAACGAGCCTGAAGAAGTACGGTTTGAACCAGGAACTTACGCTGTCACCACTGTCGGTCATAATGGTGATTTACCAATGCAGGTCACACTTTCCCAAGACCGTATCGAAAAAATCGACATTGACTCTTCTGGAGAAACTGGTGGTATTGCAGACATTGTTTTCACCCGTATCCCATCAGAAATCATCGAGGGCCAAACCCTCAATGTCGATGCCGTATCTGGTGCCTCTGTCACATCAAACGGAGTGCTAGATGGTGTAGCCCGTGCCATTAAGCTTGCTGGCGGAAATCCTGATGTCTTACGCTCCCGTCCTAAGGCCCCTTCAGCCCTAGACAAGGAAGATAAGACCTACCAAACAGACCTTGTGATTGTCGGCGGAGGTGGAGCTGGGTTGGCAGCTGCTGCTCGTGCCCTCCAAAAAGGCAAAAAAGTCATTGTCCTTGAAAAATTCCCAGCAGTTGGTGGTAATACTGTCCGCGCTGGTGGCCCAATGAACGCCCCTGATCCAGCCTGGCAGAACACCTTTGCTGCCCATCCAGGTGAAGCCCACAACTTGCAAGAATTACATGATATCGACGAAGCAACCATTGATCCTGAATTTCTCGATGATTTCCGAGCTCTCAAGGTCGAACTAGAAAACTACCTCAAAGATCCAAGTTACCTATTTGACTCCAAGTTGCTCTATCGCATCCAAACCTATATCGGCGGAAAACGTACTGACTTACAAGGACAGGAAATCCATGGTAACTATGACTTGATTAAGGTCTTGACAGAAAGAGCCCTCGAATCAGTTCGCTGGCTGGAAGATGTCGGGGTAGAATTTGTTCGCGATGAAGTAACCATGCCGGTCGGAGCTCTCTGGCGACGCGGCCACAAGCCAAAAGTACCCATGGGAGTAGCCTTCATCTCTGTTCTCAAAGACTACGTTCTTAAAAATGGAGGACAAATTTTAACTGACAGCCCTGTTAAAGAATTACTAGTAACCAACGGGAAAATTACTGGGGTTAAGGCTACTGGACGCAATGGTCAAAATATTACCGTCCATGCAAAAGCTGTCATCTTGACAACTGGTGGTTTTGGGGCCAATACCAAGATGTTACAGCAATACAACACCTACTGGTCTGAAATCGCTGATGATATCGCTACCTCCAACACCCCTGCTGTGACTGGAGATGGGATTCTCCTAGGCCAATCTGTTGGAGCTGATTTGGTTGGCATGGGCTTTAGCCAAATGATGCCTGTATCTGATCCTGTTACTGGAGCCCTTTTCTCAGGCCTCCAAGTACCACCTGCAAACTTTATTATGGTCAATACTAAGGGCAAACGCTTTGTCGATGAGTATGGCAGCCGTGACAAGCTGTCCCAAGCAGCTATTGACAACGGCGGACTTTTCTATCTGATTGCTGATGATAATATTAAGGCTACTGCCTACAATACCAGTCAGGAAAAAATCGATGTTCAAGTTGCAGCCGGTACCCTCTTCCGAGCAGATACTTTGGAAGCATTAGCGGAGCAAATCAGCATCGAACCAGCTATTCTTGTAGACACCATCACGAAGTACAATTCTTATGTTGATGCGGGGTTTGACCCTGAGTTTAACAAGGGTGGGTTTGATTTGAAATGTGTTAAGGCCCCGTTCTATGCCACACCTCGTAAACCAGCTGTACACCACACCATGGGTGGCCTCAAAATTGACACGGAAACCCATGTTATCAACGAAACTGGCCAACAAATCCTAGGTCTCTATGCTGCTGGCGAAGTGGCCGGCGGTCTTCATGCTGGTAACCGCCTCGGTGGGAATTCTCTGACAGATATCTTCACCTTTGGTCGTATCGCTGCGGAAACAGCCATTGCAGAACAATGCTAAATTTATAAAGAAAGAACATGGGACTTTCCCATGTTCTTTTTGTATATCTTTAAATCTTAATACCAACCCTTGGCATTTGAGTGTGCGAGGGCTGCTACCCATGAACCATAGCGACCATAGACATAGGCATCTGCTACACGTTCTTGGTTTTCTGGAGAAAGATCTCCATTAAGGTAGGTAATGGTCAATTGGTAACGACCATAGTATTGACCGTTTTGAGCTGTATAAGAACCACCTGATTCGCGCCGAGCGATTTCTTCTTTGGCTGCAGCTTCCTCTGCGCTAAGATTAGATGTATAGCCGCCAGTTGTAACCGGAGCTGGTTGGGCAGGAGCAGGTGTTTGCGCTGGAGCCTGAGTTGTAGCAGGGGTAGTAACCGCTACAGTGACAGGTGCTTCGGTTGCTTGAGGCGCTGGAGTTTCTACTGAGGTTGTTTCTTCTGCAGGAGTCGCCATGGTGCTAACTACTTGTTCTGTAGCAGCTGTCATAGCTTGACTGGTTTTCAAAACTTGACCAATCTTAATCAAATTTTTATTTTCAATTTGATTTACAGAAGCTAATTCATCGACTGTTGTATTAAAAACAGATGCAATATCTGATAAAGTATCACCAGGTTTGACAGTATAAGTCTCTGCCTGAATACTAGTTGTTAGGAAGAGGCTTCCAACAACTAAGACACTAGCCAATAAATACTTTGTTTTTGAGAATGTCATAAAATATTTCCTTTCATTCCGTAGACTCCATTATACCCTAGTTTTGTTACTTTTTCTTTTAAAAAAGATGACAAATGTTACAAAATCATTGAAATTCCGAAAAAATAAGCAAAAAAAGTGCCATTTTAGCACTTTTATCAACTATATATTGTGGTTTTTAAAAAGAACAACACAATACCTAGTAGTATCATGACCAAAATAGCTAAACTATCTATCAGCTTCCAAGAAAGTACACGATACTTACTTCGGCCATCCCCGCCTTGATAGCCACGCGCCTCCATAGCCGTTGCCAAAGCGTCTGCTCGCTTAAAACTAGAAGCAAAGAGGGGAATCAAGATTGGAATAATAGCCTTTACTTTCTGAACAAGACTTCCTTCTCCAAAATCCACACCACGAGCCCGTTGAGCATTCATAATTCGAGTAGTATCATCCATCAAGGTTGGTACAAAACGCAGGCTCATAGACAGCATCAAACCGATTTCGTGAACCGGAACCTTTAAGCGCGCCAGAGGAGCAAGACCAGCCTCAACTCCATCTGCCAAACTGAGAGGGGTAGTTGTCAAAGTCAGCAGGGTTGAAAAGATAATAATCAGAACAAAACGAAGAAAGATGATACCGGCCTGCTGCAAACCTTCCAGGGTAATCTTGATAAACCAAAATGTCAACAAGATTGTCTCACCGCCCATGAAAAAAACTTGAAATAGGGTGGTAAAAAGAATAATGCCCAGCATGGGTTTGATGCCATTGAGAAAGAAAGAAAATTTAATGCCTGATAAGAAGACCAGCATCACTACAAAGGCTAGGATAATGGCATTGGTTACCAGATTATTAGCCCAAAAGATAATAAAGAGAAAGAGAATCATGGCCAGAAGTTTGCTTCTCGGATCCAATCTATGGATTAGGGAATCACCAGGAATGTAGCGCCCCAAAATGAGTCTATCCATGGGTAATTACCTCCGTAAACTCCTCTATGGTAATTGGGAGCTGTTCAAATACAAGACCTCGACGCTCCAAATTAGCAGCAAACTTGGTAATTTTGGGTACGCCTAACTGGATGGACTCCATAAAATCGACTTCCTGAAAAACAGCTGATGGCCGGCCGGAGCGAACAACCTTTCCTCTTTCCAAAACATAAACAAAGTCCGCAAAATCAGCTACATCATCCATCAAGTGAGTCACTAGAACAATGGTCATCCCCATCTGATGGAGCTCCTTAAAGATGGCCATCAGTTCTTTTCGACCCGCAGGATCAAGACCCGCTGTCGGCTCATCTAAGACAAGAACGTGAGGCTCCATCGCTAAAATACCCGCAATAGCCACTCGACGCATCTGTCCACCCGACAACTCAAAAGGGCTCCGCTCAAAGAGTTCCTCATCAATACCAACCAAGGCTAATTTCTCACGTGCAGTCGCCTCGGCTTCCTCCTTGGACACTCCAAAATTTTGTGGACCAAAGGCCACATCCTGGAGGACAGTTTCATCAAAGACCTGACTCTCAGGAAACTGAAAAACCAAACCCACTTTCTTTCGGACCTGCTTGATATCCTTATTGACAGAAGTTGGTGTAATAACTGTTTCATCAATCAAGACTGTTCCAGCAGTAGGAATATTAAGTCCGTTCAGTAGCTGTAAAATCGTTGATTTCCCAGAACCTGTGTGCCCAATCAGGGCTGTATAGGACCCCTCTACAATTTCCAAGTCCACACCAAAAAGCGCACGCCCTTCAAAAGGCGTGTTAGCTTGATAGGTATAACTTACTTGTTGGAGAGTAATTCCCATAGTGTTTCTTCCAGTTCCTCTTCTGTAAAATAGCGGTCTGGCACTTCCAGTCCCTTGTGACGTAATTGGTCAGCTAAATCTGCTGTAAAAGGCTGATTCAAATCCAAGGCCTGCAAATCCTTGCGCATAAACAATTCTTCTGGTCTGCTAACAGACTCAACTTCCCCCTCTTTCATGACGATAACTCGGTCGCTCAATGCAACCTCGTCCAAGTCATGGGTAATGGAGATAACTGTCATATCATAATGGTCCTTGATGTCTTTGACTGTCCGAATCAAATCCAAGCGACCCTCCGGATCCAGCATACTAGTTGCTTCATCAAGGATGATAATGTTGGGCCTAAGGGCTACCACCCCAGCGATAGCCACCCGTTGTTTCTGACCTCCAGATAACCTGGCTGGCTCTCGCTTCTTAAAATCTGACATTCCTACCAGTTCTAAGGCTTGATGGACACGTTCCTGCATTTCTTCCAACGGAATTCCTTGATTCTCTAGACCAAAGGCCACATCATCTTCTACTGTAGCACCGACAAACTGATTATCCGGATTTTGGAAAACCATGCCAATTTGACGGCGTTTTTCCCAGACATTGTCCACTGTCAACTTATCACCAGCGATGATAATATCACCGGATTCCGCCTCCAGGAGCCCGTCAATCAATCGAACAGTTGTTGATTTTCCAGAGCCATTGTGGCCAATGATAGACAACCATTCTCCCTGTTTCACGTGAAACGAAACACCGTTGAGAGTATAGGTGGCATCAGCTTCATTATACTTGTACTTTAAGTCTTTTACTTCAATAATATTGGTCATTTATTTAAAGGTATCCCTGAACAAATAAGCTGCCCCCTTGAAATAATCATAACCTGAATAAAGGGTAAAGAAGAGCGCAATGTAGAGCAATATTTGCCCCGGCAGATTCCAGTGCAGCAAGAGAAAAATAATGGCAAACATCTGTGAAAAAGTCTTAATTTTCCCAGGCATAGCTGCTGCTAAAACGGTCCCTCCGTTTTCAACAAGAAGCAAACGTAGCCCCGTCACAGCTAACTCACGACAGATGATGATAGCCACCACCCAAGCTGGTGCCATTTTTAACTCTACTAGCATGATAAAGGCTGTCATGACAAGGATTTTGTCTGCCATGGGATCCGCAAATTTGCCAAAATTGCTCACTACCTTCCACTTGCGGGCTAGATAACCATCCAAATAATCGGTTATGCTGGCTAGGGCAAATATGCTGGCCGCCAGAACATGGCTAAGAGAACTTTGCCACACCGTCAGTAGCACAATAAAGACCGGAATAATCAAGATGCGTCCTAGTGTAAGGGCATTGGGGATATTTTCTTTTTTCATAAAAATCCTTTATTCAATCGTCAGGGTAATAGTCCCTGATTGTTCAGTTAAGGTCGACGTATCTAAGTCCTGTCCAGCGATGCGGACAGTCACACCTTCCACCACTCCAAGAGTGAGGGTAGCTGTTGATACACCTTCAGGTATGGTGGCTGTGACAGTGGCATTATCAGGAGACAAAGTCACACCGTTTGCCATATCTGTATCTGACAAGCTTACCCAGCTGGTCGCCGTTGTCACTGATACCTGAACCTCTACTGGCTTAGTCGCACCTGTGAGGGTCACAGCCAAGCTAGTCCCGCCTCCTGTCGTTGTCAACTTCGTTGAGGAATCACTACTACTTGAAATCGTTGTCGTGCTGCTTGCCTCAGTCGTTTGTTCGCTACTCGATACGGTAGTCGTTTGGTCACTAGATGATTTTGACACAACTGAGTAAGATGAGGAAGTAGACGGTGGTGTGATGACCTGATTCTGAATTCGTTGAGATACGATATAAGCCACAAAAATTAAGATGAAAATAGCTGCCAACAAGAGATAAATCAGGGGTAAATAAGATTTTACTGGTTTTTTCTTTTTAACCTTTCGGCGCAAGTCTATATCAGAATTAGACTCTTCACCTGCTTCATAATAAACCACCAAACTCTTTGAATCATAGGCATCCAACAATACAGAGGCATCCAACTCCAGAACTTCTGCATAGCGTTGCAAGAAAGATCTAGCATAAGCTGGATCGGGAATTGCTTCAAAATCATTATATTCTAAAGCCTGTACTAGTTTAGCTTGAATTTTTGTCATACGTTGAACATCTGCAAAACTCCAACCACGACTTTCACGCGCTTCTTTTAGAACCTCTCCAATACTTTTTTGCCTCATAATAGCCTCTCTCTTACATTTAGTATCCAATACAGTATTGTAACAAAAATCTAAGGAAATTTCGATGATAAATAGCCATTATTTTGGAAAAATAATAAAATCCGTCATATCGCAGTTTGAAAGAAATTGATGACCAGCTGCTAAAACCTCTTCTAGGCAAATAGTCTCAATGATTGCTGGCAAATCAAAAACGTTCTCCTCATCAGATAAGTGCTGCATAAAGTAGCTGGCCGTATATTCCAGAGAGTTCAGACTAGCGATAAAATCCCCGTAAGTCTTCTTTTTGACAATCTCCAGATGCTCTTCTGACACATCTGGATCAGAAGCAAACTGCTGGATGGCCTTACGCAAAGTACTCGATAGGGCAACTGGTTCCTTGGTGTCCATGGTCAAGACTAAAAAATGGTATGTTGGTCTCACTTCTAAATGAAAAGAGAAAGAACTATCAATTTTTCCCTGTTCATAAAGGTCCCGGTGACGCATAGAGGTCCAGCCAAAGAGCATAGAAAAGAGTAGTGAAAGGGATAATCTGAAGCGATAGAGGGATGTTACTTCAAGTTGACCATTGCCACGGACACCAATAGCTAGTTTCGGACTGGCCACCTCCATCTGGCTAGTCCCATGAGGTAAAACAGGGTTGTTAGCCAGGGGTTGGTGCTCCACAAGAACAGGCTGGTATAAATAAGTAGCCTGTTGTTCCTGTATTCCTTTCCAAACATCCTCTAATTCAAAATTCCCCACTAAAAACAGGGTCATGTTTTGAGGGTGATAGAAGGCCTCAAAATTCTCTTTGAGAGATTGGACGGTGATATCTTGAATGGAGGCGACATTACCTGCAATATCATCCTGAAGAGGACTTCCTGGGTACAGACTAGCCAAAATCTCATTGTAAAGTCTAGAATCTGGCTCATCTTGATACATCTCAATTTCCTGAGCGATGATAGCCTTCTCCCTTTCCACTGACTCCTCAGTAAAAGAAACATCACGCAGAAACTCTTGCAAGAGAGCTAATGAGGGCAGAACTTCTGCTGCTGTTGAAAAAAGGTAGCTCGTTTGGTAAAAGCTAGTATAGGCATTGGCATCGGCCCCCAATTTAGAAAATTCCTGGAGGACATCCCTAGCATTTTCCATTTCAAAGAGTTTATGTTCCAAAAAATGGGCAATACCAGTTGGATAAGTCACAAATTCAGTCTGTTTTTTCGTTTTAAAGACTGTGTTTGCTGCTCCAAAACCAACCGTCACCATCCCGTAAGTTTCCTTAAAATCGGGCTTAGGGTGTAAATAAACTGTCAAGCCATTTGTCAACCTTCCCTTGTAAAGTGGAGTTTGCAGATAGGGATAACTCTTTTCTTCTAATCCTGAATACTTCATCCAACACCTTCCATAAAATAAACGGCCTGTAATTTAATTTGCTTGGCTGCCACCATCACATCTTCTCTTGACACTAAGTTGACAGAATCAATCCACTGCGAATATGTTCGAAAATCTTGACAAAAAATAGATTGATTGTAAGCCTGCTCCATCAAGGTTGATGGCCTGTCTTGAGCAAGGGTAGCTGCGTTAGTTAAGACTTTCTTGGTCAGCATCAAATCCTCATCTGTAAACTTTCCTAACTTGACATCTGACAATTGCTGACGAATGAGCTGCATCGTTTTTAAGCGCTGATCTTTGTCGATTCCTGCATAGACTCGCAGCATACCTGAAAAAATATGAATTGAGCTACCCACTGTATAGGCCAGCCCTTCTTTTTCCCGTAGCTCACGAAATAGTTTAGAATGAGCAGAACTTCCAAAAAGACTATTGAACACCACTAGAGCTGGGTAGTTGACATCTTTGTAAAGTGTCTGTAAATGATAAGCCAGCTCTAATATGGATTGATTGGCTTCCTTTCTCTCTACTTTTTCTTTGGTAACACTAGAAAATTCCTGTTGGTAATCAAGGACTAGTTTTGGATTGCGGAAAGTAAAGGGATAGCTCTTAAAATGCTCTTTTACCAAATCCTGGTCTATCTGGCCCAGAACAAAAACATCAACCTTGTCAAGGTTTAGCATGTCCTTGTAAGCCTGATAGACTGTCTCAGCTGTTTCTTTTTCAACCAGCTCCTTCGTAGCAACTCTGGGAATTTTCATATCTGTTTGCTGATAAAAGAGTTGATTCAATTCTAGGTCCGCATGGTAATAGTGATCTTCAATCTCAGACTCCAAATATGAAATCAGGTTGCTCTTTTCCATCTCAAAGACTTGTTGATCAAAGGCTCCTTTTTTTGCTAAAGGCCTGAAAAGGGCGATTCTTAGAAATTCTAAAATATCTTGAGTCAATGAAACTCCTTCTGGCAGATATTTGTCTCCTATAAAACGAATAGTCACATCTACCAGGTGGGCCTGACCCCTACGGGAAACACTTGTAGAAAAGCTCGCTCCATAGAGTAGAGCTAGCTGGCGACGAAAAGCCAAGGTTGTAGGGTATTCTGCATTGGCAATCTCTAATAGATTAGCAACCAATACGCGCCCTGCTACAGTCTTCTCCTGCATTGGAGCGGCAAAGCGAATTTTTATGGAGTTGGTGGTAAACTGATTAGTTGGGATAAAGTGAAGATGAACACCTTCTTGTAGCTTCATGGTAAACCTCGTTCAAAGATTGTAAAGTCTATTATACCATTTTATGGTATAATTATCTGAAAAGAGGTAAACTATGGACTACAAACTATTTGACGAATACATCACCCTCCAGTCTTTGCTCAAAACCACTGGAATCCTTCCATCAGGTGGCGCCATCAAGGGCTTTTTGGCAGAAAATCTTGTCCTCTACAATGGGGAAAAAGAAGACCGCCGTGGCAAGAAAATCTGCCATGGAGACCGTGTGGAACTGCCCAATCAGGGTCTTGTTATTGAAATCATTGCCCCAAGCAAAGAAGAAATGAAACAGCATGAAGAAGAAGTAGCAGAAAAAGAGCGAGTGGCAAACATCGTCAAGGAAATGAACAAACAGTTTAAAAAAGAGACCAAAGCACCATTAAAAAAACAAACGGACAAGGCTCCTAAAAAAGCCCCTGTTCGCTTCCCAGGTACCTAATATGTGGCTCGAGTCTTTACATGTTCAGCATTTTCGAAACTATGAGGAAGTACAACTTTCCTTCCACAAAGGCCTCAATATCTTTTTAGGACAAAATGCCCAGGGCAAGACAAACATTTTGGAAAGCATCTACTTTCTAGCTTTAACACGAAGTCATCGAACCAAAACTGATAAGGACCTCCTTCAATTCTCAGAAAAACACCTACAGGTCAACGGAATTCTTCATCGAAGCACTGGTAAAGTTCCACTTGACATCGACTTGACAGATAGGGGGCGAATCACTAAAGTTAATCACCTCAAACAAACCCGCTTATCAGACTATATTGGTCAACTGAACGTTATCCTTTTTGCTCCAGAAGATTTGCAACTTGTCAAGGGTGGACCTGCTCTCAGGCGAAAGTTTATCGATGTTGAATTAGGTCAAATCAAACCCCTCTATCTATCTGATTTATCCAATTACAACCATATCCTAAAGCAGCGAAATGCCTATTTGAAGGCTTCTGAACAGGTTGACCTAACCTATCTATCTGTCTTGGATCAACAACTTGCCGAATATGGAACCAGGGTTATTCAGCACCGAATCGACTTTCTCAAGAAACTGGAAGTCTTTGCCCAGTCCAAACACTTGGACATCTCTGATCAAAAAGAGATACTGACCCTGTCCTATCAAGCCAGTATTCCCTTTACAGAAGATATCAACATCCTTGACAGTTTCTTGACAGAACTGGAAAAAAGCCGTAAACGGGATCTCTTCAAGAAAAATACAGGCGTGGGCCCCCATCGAGATGATATTTCCTTTTTCATCAATGGAATGAACGCTCACTATGGTAGCCAAGGCCAGCACCGCAGTCTGGTCCTCTCCCTCAAGCTGGCTGAAATCGAGCTGATGAAGGAGACCACTCGTGAATACCCCATCCTTCTCCTGGATGATGTCATGAGTGAGTTGGACAATGACCGGCAAATGAAACTTCTCGAAACCATTTCAGAGAAAATTCAAACCTTTATTACCACAACCTCCCTGGAGCACCTTCATAGCCTGCCCGATGAACTCAAGATTTTCCATGTTTCAAATGGAACTCTGACAGAAGACAAGCAAAAAGAGCACCCGTAAGTGCTCTTTTGTCTTATTGAACAGAGTAGTTTGGTGCTTCATTGGTGATTTGAACGTCATGGGGATGACTTTCCTTGAGACCCGCCCCTGACATTTCGATAAATTGGGCATTTTCATGCAGCTCTTGCAGGGTAGCAGCACCCACATAGCCCATACCTGAACGAATACCTCCCAACATTTGGAAGACGATATCTGCTGCCGCTCCCTTATAGGCAACACGGCCTTCGATACCTTCTGGAACCAATTTATTGGCCTCGTTTACTGAACCTTGGAAGTAACGGTCGCTAGACCCTTTCTTCATGGCTGCAATCGAACCCATGCCTCGGTAGGTTTTAAATTTACGTCCTTGGAAGATTTCTGTTTCACCAGGTGCCTCATCCGTACCTGCAAACATAGAGCCCAACATGACGGCATTTCCACCAGCCGCCAAGGCCTTGACAATGTCGCCTGAATACTTGATTCCGCCATCAGCAATGATGGTTTTTCCATACTCACGGGCTACTGCTGCCGCATCGTAAATGGCTGTAACTTGAGGAACACCGACTCCTGCAATCACGCGGGTGGTACAGATAGAGCCTGGACCAATCCCAACCTTGACAACGTCGACACCTGCATCGTAAAGGGCACGAGCTCCGTCAGCTGTCGCAATATTCCCTGCAATGAGGGTCCGGTCTGGGAAATGAGCCCGAATTTCAGCAATTTTACGGAGAACACCTGCTGAGTGTCCGTGAGCTGTATCAATGACAATAGCATCTGCTCCAGCTTCAAAGAGGGCTTCAGCCCGTTCAAAGGTATCGGATGTCACGCCCACCGCACCAGCAACCAAGAGGCGACCAAATTCATCCTTGGCTGCATTTGGAAACTCAATCACTTTCTCAATGTCTTTGATAGTAATCAGGCCTGAAAGTCGGCCGTTATTGTCCACCAAAGGCAGTTTTTCAATACGGTGTTCATGGAGGATGCGCTCCGCCGTTTCAAGGTCTGTCCCAACAGGGGCTGTTACCAAGTTGTCACTGGTCATGTGCTCGGAAATCAGCGACTCAAAATCAGTGATAAAACGCATGTCGCGATTGGTGATAATCCCCACCAACTTGCGATTTTCCAGAGTTTCCACAATCGGAACCCCTGAGATACGATAGCGCTGCATCAGTTCTTCTGCCTCATGAACCTTGTGATTTGGAGTCAGGAAGAATGGATCGATAATAACCCCATTTTCAGAACGTTTTACCTTGCGCACTTCCTCTGCCTGCTCAGAAACAGACATGTTTTTATGGATAACACCTAGACCACCTGCACGCGCAATGGCAATAGCCATCTTGCTGTCTGTGACTGTATCCATGGCCGCCGTAATAATAGGAATATTCAATGTCAAATTTTTAGCCAGCTTGGTCTGTAAACTGACATCATTTGGTAAAACATGACTCTCTGCCGGAATCAGCAATACATCATCAAAAGTAAAACCTTTTTTCAAAAATTTAGTGTCCCAATTTGACATTAAAAATAGCCTCTTTTCTATATTCTTGTGATAATCTATCATAACATTTTCAACTGATTTGTCAACCAAAATGGCAAATAAACCGAACAAATTTCTTAAAGAGAAGATATCTTTTTTATTTTTTTCTCAAAATACGATTGTATGACATGTTTTTTTGAATTATGTTTGGTTTTCAAGGACATTCTCCATCATATCCAAGGTCATTATTCGAGCTCTAGTTGAAAACTTTCATGGCCTTTTTCAGCTGATTTCAAGATACTGTCGATATAGGTCGGATAAAAGGACAGACCAGTCTCTTGCATGAGGGACAGGCCCTGTTGATGGTTGGCTGGATCAATCTGCCTTCCGGCAAAATAATCCGCATTGATTTGAGCAAAGGTTTGAAGTAAGAGCTCCCTTTCCAGACTTGTCAACTGACTGTCAAGCAATTCTGATTCCAGCTTCCTTGCAGAAACCTGTTCTATAAAGGCCCGGGAGGCTTGAGAAAAGTCCAGTAGGTTCTGATCGATCAAGCCCTGCTCCCTTGCCCAAGAAGCAACATCTAAGATTTTAGCCTGATAATCCAAGGTTTTCCCATCAAATTCTAGGATTCCATAGTGATGAGGAGAGACCGGTAAAGCAGATGTCAAGATTTCTGGCAAGCCACTATCTTCGATGTGCTGGATATGAATGTGGCCGCTCAGATTGGCCATGACATCATATTTCTCATAAAGGGCCTCCAATTCTTGAGCCCGATGAATGAGAAAACCTTCTGTAAAGTAGGGATTGTGGGCCAGAAGATTTTGATGACTGACTGCTAAGACCTGAATATCTTGCTCTTTTGCATCTTTTAGAATTTCTTCAATCCAGCTGAAGGTCTGGTCTGAAATTTCATTTGTCCCATGGCTGTTACTGTCCAGCATGAGTATAAAAAAATCTTTTCTTGCCCTGTAAAGGTATGACAAGGAAGTATCATCCTTCTCTATACTTTCCTGTAAACCATAATCTTGATAAATCTTGGCAAATTCTTCCTTATTGATAGAATCCACTAATTCATAACCATCCCCATAAAATCCTGCCGCGCTCGAGCGATCAATATCGTGATTCCCTGGTATGACTAAAATTTGAGTTCCATTTTGCCTGATTCTTGACAGTTTTTTCTCCAAATCAAGGTGGCTTTGTCTTTCCCCATTAAAGGTCAAATCTCCGCTGAGAATCAGAATTTCTGGCTTTTCCCGGATAATGGTGGCCACAAACGATTCTGTGATTTCTTCAATATAGAACATATTTTTCCCATCAGCGTTGTTTACCAGATCCGTAAAGAAAGACCCTCCATCTGTCAAGCTGCTTGACAGGTAGTGTAAATCTGTTGCGACTGCAATGTTGATTGGTTTTTCCTGACTAGAAAAAGTGACCAGCTGAGATTGGAAGGAACCTTCTTGACTCCATGTACTGCTTTTATAACCTAGAAAGGAAGCAATCGCCATAATGAGTAACCCCATCCACATGATTTTCTTTTTCATTTTTATTCACAAAAAGGATAGTTGCCTATCCTCATTCCTTTTAAAAGTAGTTAATGCCCATGGCCGCCTTGACCTCTGACAGGGTTTGTCCAGCCACCTGACGGGCAGCCTCGCTGCCTTTTTTCAGCATCTCAAAGACCTGCCCCATATCTTGGGCATACTCCAGCCGGCGTTCGCGAATTGGAGCCAATTCTCTCTCCAAGATTTCTAGGAGGTAGCGCTTGGTCTTGACATCTCCCAGACCACCAGCCTGATAGTGTTCCTTCATAGCTTGGATATCCGCCTGATCTGCTTCGGTCCCAAAAATATCTAAATAATGGAAGACCATATTGCCCTCAATCTGTCCTGGATCCTCGACCCGAATATGATTTGGGTCCGTATACATGCTCATGACCTTCTTACGAACAGTGTCTGCATCATCTGATAGGTATATTCCATTCCCCAGCGACTTGGACATCTTGGCATTGCCATCTAAACCAGGGAGGCGGCCAGCCTTTTCATTTTCTGGATAAAGCCCTTCTGGCTCAACCAAGACATCACAATGATAAGTATGGTTGAAGCCACGGGCAATTTCCCTTGACTGCTCAATCATGGGTTTTTGGTCATTCCCAACGGGAACCAAATTGGCCTTGAAGGCCGTGATATCAGCTGCCTGTGAAATAGGATACACCAAGAAGCCTGCTGGAATGGACTCTCCAAACCCTTTTTGGGCGATTTCCGTCTTGACAGTGGGGTTGCGCTCCAGTCGAGCCAGGGAGACCAGGTTCATATAGTACATGGTCAACTCGGCCAACTCAGGAATTTGGCTTTGAATAAAGATGGTGGACTTGCTAGGATCTAGACCAACAGCCAGATAATCTAGGGCGACATTACCAATGGATTCCTTGATTAAGGCAGCTTCCTTGGCATGGTCTGTCAAAGCCTGCTGGTCAGCCAAGAAGACAAACATCTGATACTTGTCCTGGTTTTGCAGCAGGACCCGGTTTTTCAAGGAACCAACATAGTGACCCAAGTGTAGTTTTCCGGTTGGACGGTCTCCTGTTAAAATAATCGGTTTTGTCATGTTTTCTCCTTTGATGAATCTCTAGTTTCTTTTACAAAAAATCCCCACGCAAAAAGTGCGTGAGGGCATTAGTTACTAACACGGTACCACCTCAGTTGACAGTTCCTTTACACTCGTTTACAAAACTGTCATCTCTTTCTTAGTCCTACTAAGACTGCACGATAAGGGGTGCCAAACCTGAAACTTATGTATTTGTTTCACGTGAAACATCAGCCCATTCATCTAACTTTGCTACTTGTTTGCAGCGACCACAAGCTCTCTCAAAACAAAGGATAGACTACTTTTCTGATAGCTTCATTATATACTGACCCTGCCTGAAAGTCAAGCTGCTAAAAGACTTGACGGTAAGTCCCTTTTTGGTCATAATAGACTGTAGATTTTTATTAGGAGGTAGGTATGAAAAAGAGATTAAAAGATTTAAGTTTGGTGACCATTGGTGCCTTAATTGGTGCCATTGGTTTTAATACCATGTTTTTAGAAAACAATATTGCATCTGGTGGAGTAGGAGGTTTGGCCATCAGCATGAATGCCCTATTTGGTTGGGAACCTTCTACCTTCGTCCTCTTCGCAAATATCCCCCTCATGGTCCTCTGCTTCTTCCTTTTAGGAAAGGAAACTTTTTTAAAAACAATCTATGGGGCCTGGATTTTTCCTACTTTTATCAGCCTAACTGAACCCCTTCCAACCTTGACAACCAATCCACTCTTGGCCGCTCTTTTTGGAGGGATTATCCTTGGTTTCGGGATTGGTCTGGTCTTTCAGGGAAATTCTTCCACAGGAGGGACAGGGATCCTGATTCAAATTCTCAACAAATACACTCCCCTTCCCCTGGGACTGTTAATGGCCTTGGTGGATGGCCTTATTGTGGGGATTGGCTTTATTGCCTTTGATTCAGATACAGTCATGTATTCCATCATCGCCCTGATTTCCATTACCTATGTTGTTAATATGATGATGGCCGGAGCGGATTCATCTCGGAATCTTATGATTATTTCCAGCAAACAGGAGCAGATCAAGGAATTTATCACCACTGTCTTGGACCGCGGTGTGACAGAGTTTCCAATCATCGGAGGCTATACCGGCAAGGAAAGCCGTCTTCTGATGGTGACCATTTCCCGGCCAGAATATCCCCTGATTGAAGCAGAAATCCAAAAATTGGATGAAACGGCCTTTGTCATTGTGATGCCGGCCAGCCAGGTTAGAGGGAGGGGCTTTAGCCTACACAAACGGCATCAAGTGGATGATGATATCCTGATTCCAATGTAGTTTACATTGAAAAATTACGATTTTTCTAGTAGAATAGGGATATAGACTGACAAATCAGAATCAACATTAGGAGAAATTATGCTTACAGTATCTGACGTATCGCTTCGCTTTAGCGATCGAAAATTATTTGACGAGGTCAATATCAAGTTTACAGCAGGAAATACCTACGGCCTGATTGGGGCCAATGGTGCCGGAAAATCAACCTTCCTCAAAATCCTGGCTGGCGATATTGAGCCGACCACAGGCCACATTTCCCTGGGGCCAGATGAGCGTCTCTCTGTCCTGCGTCAAAATCACTTTGACTATGAAGATGAGCGCGTGATTGATGTGGTTATCATGGGAAATGAGCACCTCTATAACATCATGAAGGAAAAAGATGCCATCTATATGAAGCCTGACTTTTCGGATGAAGATGGTGTTCGGGCAGCTGAATTAGAGGGTGAATTTGCTGAACTGGGAGGCTGGGAAGCTGAAAGTGAAGCCTCTCAGTTGCTCCAAAACCTCAATATTCCTGAGGACCTGCATTACCAAAACATGAGCGAATTGACCAACAGTGAGAAGGTCAAGGTCCTCCTGGCCAAAGCCCTCTTTGGTAAACCAGATGTCCTGCTCCTGGACGAGCCAACTAATGGTTTGGATATCCAGTCAATCTCTTGGCTGGAAGACTTCCTCATCGACTTTGATAACACGGTTATCGTGGTATCCCACGACCGTCACTTCCTCAACAAGGTCTGCACCCACATGGCCGACTTGGATTTTGGAAAAATCAAACTCTTCGTTGGGAACTATGATTTCTGGAAACAATCCTCTGAATTGGCAGCCCGTCTCCAGGCAGACCGCAATGCCAAGGCGGAAGAAAAAATCAAGGAACTCCAGGACTTCATCGCCCGCTTCTCTGCCAATGCTTCCAAGTCCAAACAGGCTACTTCCCGTAAGAAAATGTTGGACAAAATTGAACTGGAAGAAATTGTCCCATCCAGCCGTAAGTATCCCTTTATCAACTTCAAGGCTGAACGGGAAATGGGAAATGATCTCCTGCGGGTAGAAAACCTAAAAGTCGTTATCGATGGGGAAACCATCCTCGAAAATATCAGCTTTATCCTGCGTCCAGGTGATAAAACAGCCCTCATTGGACAAAATGATATCCAGACAACTGCCCTCATTCGTGCCCTCATGGGAGAAATCGACTATGAAGGAGAAATCAAGTGGGGAGTTACTACCAGCCGTTCCTACCTGCCAAAGGACAATAGCGCAGACTTCGCTGGTGGGGAATCCATCCTAGACTGGCTCCGTCAATTTGCTGCCAAAGAGGAAGATGACAACACCTTCCTTCGAGGTTTCCTAGGCCGTATGCTCTTCTCAGGTGATGAGGTCAACAAACCTGTCAACGTCCTGTCAGGGGGGGAAAAGGTCCGTGTCATGCTCTCCAAATTGATGCTACTCAAGTCAAATGTCCTCATCCTGGATGACCCAACCAACCACTTGGATTTGGAATCAATCTCCAGTCTCAATGATGGCCTTAAAGCCTTCAAGGAATCCATTATTTTTGCCAGCCATGACCATGAATTTATCCAAACCCTGGCCAACCACATTATTGTCATTTCTAAAAATGGGGTGATTGACCGCATTGATGAAACCTATGATGAATTCTTGGAAAATAGCGAAGTACAAGCAAAAGTTCAAGAACTCTGGAAATAATTAAAGAGTTTGGGACAAAATTAGTTCCAAACTCTTTTATACTTGTTTTAGGTACTTAT
>ERZ650312.149-NODE-149-length-34967-cov-4.539356_pt1 | contig 34967 bp, 29 predicted proteins | sample MGYA00376248_ERZ650312 | MGnify/ENA primary metagenome ERZ650312 (study PRJEB26733, sample SAMN07839316) | wastewater metagenome | biome: urban; feature: wastewater treatment plant; material: waste water | place: USA: North Carolina | collected 2016-07-28 ... | reverse complement strand
TCGTAAGATCACCGTCTCTCTGATCAACTACAAACGTAAGAAGAACGCAGAAGCTGCTGCTAAAGTGGCTTAAGCTTCTACATCCATTATAGCTAACGCCCCGGTTATCGGGGATTACGATACATCATCCTCTCTTTCTCTTTATCTCTCTTTTCATTCTACAGGAGTAATTCAAAATGAACACAGGCACTAAAATCGCAATCGGCGCAGCAGTGGGTACAGTGGCAGCAGGTACATACTGCTACTTCGCTTTCAAAGCAGTCATGGCATCACTGGTTAAAGCTACTGCAGAAGTGGCTGCTACTGCAGCAGTATCGGCTGCTCCTGAAGCAGCCTTCAATGTAACTACAGAAGCTTTCAAAGCAGCCAATGAAGCTGCAAAGAAAGCCTAAGTAAGTTATGCAATAGTAGCCTACCTTTGACAGGGTAGGCTACTAAAGTGTATTTTATTTTTCAAGGAGGCAATATGATCAAAGTGGAGATGCATACAGGTGACAAATGGAATCAACTGGATCAAGATGCATTTGTTCGTTTTCTGGATGACAACAAACCTATCATGGTTATCGTCAGAGGAGATGAAGGCACTATCGTCAACAAGCATGGTGACATGCACTTTCGCACTAAAGGATATGATCCAGTGCACTGGCTTCGAAAAAGTACATCTGTACCTATCTTCGACAGCCGAGCCCTACAATAAACAACATACTCCCCTAGTACTTCGAAGTACTAGGGGATATGAGTATTTTTTTTTGCTTCTTAAGCACCAGTTTTATTACTGGGAGACTGGATGTTCTCACCAGGCTGAGCAGGCTCACTGATTGGAGCATTGTCAGAGCCAGGAGTTCTCTTTGTAATGAAGTACTTGCTGTAGAGCTCCTTGATACGTGTCCTTACACTTTCACTCTTATCGTCCCCGCGAATTACTTCACTGAGCTTTAATGGAAGATTGCGGATATCAATATCAAAATCAGCGTCAGTGGAGTTAATACCTTTTTCACTCAAACGCTCAATGAGTTTATGTACTTCGATATCAATCTTGACATACTCACAGTAAGAACCATCAGCATTCTTAAACAAGTCTACTTCAAAGACGACATCATCGTTTGCGTCTAAGTTCTGCTCACCGCTGTCTGTTTTCATGGACACACGTGAGGCCTTGAACTCAAAACGATCCTTGATCATACCGTCCGATGCAATGGCTTTGAAGGATTCAAAGAAACCTTCTTCACAAGGCAAGTTATCTTCATTACCATCACTGATACCCATCTTAGAGTCACGTGTCTTTACAGTGACTTCAAATGTAGGAGCCAGCTCAGGCAAGGTAGTCTTTCGAACACGAATCTTTCCATAAGGTGCAGTCACGGTCCACTGCTCATGGCTTTCTTTCTTTTGTGCAAGTTTGAGGTTATCAAAACCATCAATGCGTGCATACAGAACAATTTCTGTTTCACGGTTCTTATCACTTTTATTAGCAAAAGAGCTCATATAAAAATCTCTCTAGTACATTCCTGGGGACATAATGACACGTATGAACTCTTGGGCCATATTAAAGATTCCTTGCAAGACACCAGAATCAGTAAGAACACCCTGTCTCAATACTGTCACCAACAACATACCAATTACTGAAGCAACAATAAGAATAGTAAAACCAATTAATACTATTCTAGAAATGTTCCTATGTTTTGCAGTATCTAGCTCAAGCTCATTCTTCTTGATCATGATCTGCTCTTCTACAGGCGTTTTAAAGGGGCTTAAAGCTTGGTTTTGTGTAGCTAGGTAAGCAGCTATCACCTGAGCCTTTTCCTCGTCAGAGAGCGTTTTAAAGCCTCGTCGGATAATCTCTTGCAAACTGACGGCATAAGTCGGACCCATGGGTGTTGGGTCAGGCATAGGTTGATCGTCTAAGCGCACATCCAGATGCGATGGCACTTTAATATTTTCTTCTACGTCAGCTCCTAAAATACTGGTGACGTGTCCAGGTGGTCTTTCTTGTGATCCAGGTGTCATGGTGATTTGGCCTCTCTTTTTTGTTTATAGTTGTCTATTTGTTTTTGTCGCCATTCTTTGATTTCTTGAAGCGAAGCATTGCATTGCTGCACAGCGCTTGTTTGCTTGATGTAAAGATCAGTCAGGATGGATTCTTTTTTCATCCAACTTTGCTGACTATTGTCAGACAGACTCATCCAAAACTGTTTGTCTGGGGGAGGCACGACAGCAACTTTCTTGAGCTGGATGTCTGTTGGCGCTACCACGACATACTCAGTCTTATAGACAATGACTTCTTTGATCACTTCTTTATGTGCGCAGCCTGCAGTAAAGATCAAAAGAAAAATAGAGGCAATGATGGTTTTCATAAAAGGACTCCTTAAATTTTGCTAGCAGAATTGCATTCAGTGTGACAGTACGCAGCCCACATGGAGTCAATGTTGACTTCAGTGATTTGTTTTACTTCCTCAGCAGTGTACACAGCGTCTTGTTTCTTGCCAGGAGATACATTATCTACTTTGGTTTTCTTTTTGTCAAGTACTTCTTGAGTTTTTCCTTTGATCTCATCTTTCTTGCTATCAATGGAAGTGTTGGAATTGTTCGTAATCTCGTCAGCTTTTTCTTTTTTGTCATGCACTTGCTTGGTGTTGGTGTTTTCTTGCTGTACTACTTCACTGGTCTTTTTGTTTGTAGCATTTTCAGCAGATAAACTTTTACCGTCATTATAGAGGTTGGCAAGACCCACACAGCAAACTAGTGCTACGATACAAACGAAGATGATTACAATCCAGCGCAAAACACTATCCATTCCTGGAAACATAGTTTTGATGATATTTGGCATGGGTTTGACCTCTTTAAAATAAGTTTAAGGTTTTTGTTGGTGCTGCACTGCTTGCCTTTTCTTTTCTTCGATAGGGTTGACAGGCACGTTCATAATGTTCTTTGCATTGAACTCAGTGAGCGTGTTGATGGCTCGGTACAGTTGCTGCATACTGCCTATGACAACAGCGGATAGAAATAAATTCAAAACAATTGAAAAGACAAGTAGACCTATGATCAGACGTACTGCACTAGGTAACTTCATTGGTTGTCCCATTTTCTTATTTCCCTTTGTAAATTCAAAATATTGATTTCTTCAGTTCTTGAAACCTGCAATACGCCACAGCAATAGCGTCGATGCTGTGCTCGTCATAAAACTCTATTTCTTGCACTAGTTTGAGTTCTTGCTTTTTAGCAGCGATTGCTTTTTTGACAGCTTCTTTGTCACCACCACCAGAAGCCCCTACTGATTTCTTGACAGTGGGAGGATCGATGAGATAAACGCTTCGCCATGGATCATACAGGTGAGCAGATTTCTTTACTTCCAGTATTACTTCCAAAAGAGCTTGAAAAGCATTGGGTCTTTTCATGTTATAAAAAGGAGCTTCGCAAGCAATTTGTAAAGGCATATAGTGGTTAAACAACTCTAAGAGGTTTTTACCATGTGCCGATATTCTAGCTTGTCTCTCACCGTGCGTGAGTTCTTCCCACTCACTGATACAGGCTAATTTTCCACCTGTGAAAGTTTTAGCCTGAGTCTTAATGATTTCGTTTGTAGTGACATCGAAGCTAAGGACAGAAAAACCCAGGGTCTGGGACCCTGGGTCTATTCCAACGATGTTTGCTACATTGTCACTTTGTTCAAAGACTTGTAGCATAGTCAATTGTTTATTTTTAGATTAAAGGAACAGTGGCTCAGTAGCACCCACATCGTAGTTCTTACCAAGTTCCTTGTTCACGAATTGCAGCAAGTGAATGCCCTTCATGTGTGAGTGAATTTGGCATCCCACTACTTCGTTAAAGTTGATGGTTGCGTTACCTGTGGTGACAGTGCTCACAACACGGTCCACACCAGAACACATCCCGATTTCACTAATGATAGCCAAGTCTTCATCACCATAGATGATCTTGACAGCGTTGATAATCTCGGCAATATCAAAATCGTCCATCATCAGTGTCAAGCGTGCCGAGGCTGTGAGATAATCACCAGTGGCGGTGTTAGTACCAGTGTTAGACAGGTCAGGTGGCACAGGGGACAGGTTAGATGCGTCTGGTGTGAATTCAGTCACAGTGGTTGTGCCTGCATCCACTTCGTGGTAATACATCTTAGCTGTTACACCGGTGATATCGATGCGCCGAGCACTGTACTCGAAGTAGTTCACGCCATTATAAGTTTTCGTGCGACGCAATGCATAACGTTGGCGCTGAGTAGCTGTCAAGTCATCATTGACTTGTCGCAGCACAAAAGGAATCAAGGAAAATGGCACTGGATCAGAAGGGCGATGTTGCAATGCTACTGGGATGCTTTTACCTCCAGCAGACTTAACATCATGACCACCATTGCCGATACAAAAGTAGCGGACATGCGGCATTTCACTTTGATTCAAAGTAGCAGATTCTTGAATACCTAGTTTTTCATTCAAGGTGGTGTTAGGTTTCAAATCAAACGGCAGACCCAAGAGCTGGCACGTTTGCAGATATGCACCATAGACTGTGCGATTAGAGGTTTGGACTTGCATTTGTCTGATAATCCCAAGGTTAAAAAGTTACAAAAGATTTATCACGGGCATATTAAAACTACCCGTGATAAAGCATACTCAATTGAAATTACTCAAAAATAACCTTACCATCTGCACCCAGCTTAAAGGAGCCAAGAGTATAGTGGGGGTTTACATAACTGTCAGGATTTGTAAAGAATGGCTCTTTGGTTGGGAACTTGTAGTGTTCTGTCGAAGGAGTAATCTCTCCAAGATCTTGTTTATCTTTTACAAACTTAATACTGATTTTGTCATAGTGGAACGTCGGCTGCATATTCAGACGCACATGGTCTGTAGCAAAAGACACTTTACCGATGGACAAACCAATACCGTATTCGTACTCCAAAGTACCAATAGGTAAGTTCATATTCTGAGGCATGATCACAAATCCATCGACCGTGATATCAGCACCCATGTTGTTGAAGATATCAAACTCATCATCATAACCGATATAGACAAAGCCATCATCTGAGAATGCACCACCAGCGTACACCATCTTACCTAACTCATCAAAGAGTACTGGCTTGACACCGAACGTAAGCATGCTAGGCATGTACTTGAATTTAAACGATGTAATCTTTGGCTTATCAAAGCTGAAGTACTTGAATGAATCCACCACGTCGCGGCTGAGCACATCACCAATATCTATCTTATCATTGATCTTGATAGTGGGTAGGATGTGGTAGACGCTGAGCAAGCTTTGCTGTTGTGTGCTATTTAAATCATAGAAGTATTGATACTCAGGAATGTAGCTCACGGCGCTCGCACCTGGGTAAGTCAACGGAGTCTCTTCTACAAAGTTCATATGACCTAAGTCATAGAAGTCTGAGCCTGCTTCTTTGACAGGAGTATCGATGATAGACAATCCACTAGGGATGTCTTGCAAAGAGCTCATCTCACTGCTAATATCTGAAATCACCACTTCATGTAGTTTCACATGAGTAGTGCTTGTTTCTTTTGTTTCACGGTGCTTAAACCTAACATCCAGATCATAAGCGTATGTTAAGTCTTGCTCAGAGACATCAGCTTGACCGGGTCTAATCATGGCCCAGTTCAAAGGAGTGATTACGTCTGAGTTAATGGATGTGATAAACTGCACAGAGTAACTACTAAGATCACGCATGATAGATATCATGGCTTCTTGTAGATCTTTGCTTTGCTTGAGACTGTTGAGCTCGATACCGGTAGCCACCACAAACAAATCTTCATACAGCTTGATACACTGTTCTGGAGTAAAGTCTGAAGGTAAGTTCTTAGAATTGAGCCAGTTGTTCATGTTTTGCCCTGTTTCAGGGTAAACAAGAATGGTGTCGTTATATGTACTCGTCACCATGTTTTGAACAAAACCCCGTTGCATATAGTCCTCATATCGAGAAATATATCCAACCTCATCATTAGCCACAGTGTACAGTTGTCTTACTATGTCAGCAAAAGCGTCTACTGACAACATCACACCGGTGTCAATCTTTTTATCCAATATCTCATCGGCTACAAAGTCTTTTATGCTCGAATCTACAAGGGCAAGCATATCTTGCTTTGTAATCATCGAAGTCCTTTGTACTCGCATCGCACCAAGTGTTGGAACAGTATCCATCACAACACCTGCACTCTTAGAGAACAAATAAAAGAAGTAAATATATGCATCTTTGACACTGAGTGTAATTTCAGTGCCGTCTATTGGACTGTTGACACGGATGTATGTGTCGTAAGTGCCTGCGTGTGAAAACAAACCCCATTGATTCAAAGCTATGGTTTGTAAGGTATGCACCACAGAGTCACTATAGTCCACCATGGCAGACTCTAATACTTTGGTAGTAAGACTATTGGAGTAAGAATTAACAAACTTACTTTCAATAGCATCCCTATTGAGCTGTGAGTACTTATAGTTTCCAGGAGCTAAGTCTCGCTCCTTTTGAAGCATCTGGTCTAAAGAGATAGCTTGTACTTCTGCGTCGTCTGAAGACATCACAGGGTTCAATGCAATCTTCTTAAAGCTAGGTTCACTAAAACTTGTATTATCAAGACTAGCTGTGTTATGTAAGAACTTGTACTCCCCAAGAGGAATAGATCTTCTTGTCAAGAGTTTGTCTACTAGCAAAGAGAAAATAGCGTTCTTGCCATTGTTTCTTTCTATGTATGCAATGTTTCTATAAAGGAACAAAGCTTGATGTCTATCCATCTTATCCAGATAAACATCAAGACCACTATGAGATGCTAGGTACTGCCTGATATGGTAACTATGTACCTCATCAGTCTTACATGCTCTCAAACGTAAATTCATAATCTCAGGCACTAGTTGCTGATAAAGCACTGCTAAGAATGCAGCATTGTACAGACTGTGTCCATTTGTGAACTGCACGTTATACCAGCGTGCAATCATCTTTTTAATCCATAGCTCAAGTCGGGAGATTAAACCTAATTCAGCAGGCTCCACTAGCTCAGGCGGATAGCTTAAAATAGTACCATCGTCACTATTTACTGCTTTTTGCATATCGGCAGGATAAAGCACTCCAAGAATATATCTCTCATACTCTGGGTAGAGTAAAAGTAGCTCCCGGTAGTAACGAGATCCGTACTGATAAGCCCTTGCTGTAGCTTTATGAATTATTAAATTTTGACGCGTAAACTCAATCGTTTGTAGCGTGTCTAATGATGTCACTTCAATAACTGTGTCAATAGGGTGCCTATAACCACAGATATGGAGATAGTATCTCCAAGAAGTTTTATCGTTCAGATCAACGTAAGAAGCACCGTAATTTTTAATGATCCAATCATTTTCAGCTACTGCTGAATTTTCAAATCGGATGACTATAGTTTCGGCTAACTTCAGTACATTTTCTACGTAGAGTTCGTAGTATTTATTACTCACAGGGCTCTCCAAGAAATACTAAATTTAAAAAAGGAAATCATGGCTAATAATCAATCTTTTCGCCAAGTGATCGAGGCCTCAAGGCAGGGCAAGCCTGTGCCTGTTTTGGATGTCGTTCGCACGCATACGTCTGCTGCGGCTATGATCAGTAAACTGATTGAGCCCAGAGTTAAAAATCCTGTCTCTAAAGACAGTGAGGGTAATAACCAAATTAGCCCAGCAAGTATTCCTGCACTCTTTGAATACTCTAGAGATATTGCTGAGCGCAGTGACAATTCTGAGCAAGTCATGAACTTGTTCCCAGAAACTGAGCTAGCTGCACAGATTCTGATTAGTTCTGTCATTTCACCTAAAGACATGACAAAGGGTGACGTAGTCATTACCGCACCTGACAATTTAAAGAGTGCATCTATCACTGCACGCTTGCTCACGAAGATCCGGGAATACTTCGATAAGGACTATAAAATAAAAAGTGAGCTCCCAGAAATACTCAGAAACATGCTGATTACCAACGGCAGTGACCCACGTATGGTCATTCCTGAAAACAGCATTGATGACATCATTAATGGGTCGTCTAAGATTACTCTGGAGAGTTTGTCTGACTTTATTGATGTCAAAACTAGGGAGTTTAAAAGCCTTGGTTTTCTCGGTAATGAGCCTAAGAAATCTACGGGTTATATTCAAGAGAGTTTCTCTTATGAATCTCAAAGAGAATACAATCCTAACGTCAGACTCACTAACGGCGCTAAAGAAATAGACTCCAAGATCAAGATCATTGATAACTTTGCTGTATTGCGTCTGCCTGAGATCAATGCTAAGAACAAAAGGTCTTACATTGAAGAGTCTATCGAAAGAGGACGCTACGGTATCAATGGACAACGCACTAGGGCTGCCAATGGTGCTAGTCAGTCGTATGGGTTGCGTAGCCAAAACACTAAACTGTCTGACACAGATATTCACAGTTTATTTTATAAAAGGAAATACTCACCAAACGTGCCTGTACAAAAAGTACGCACGGACGCTGAGATGACACGAAGAGCAGTGGGTCCTGCTCTTGTGATGAAGTTGCCATCAGAAAGTGTGATCCCTGTTTACACTCCTGGTGATGTGAAGAAACACGTGGCTTATTTTGTTTTGCTCGATGGTAATGGCTACCCATTGTCTAAGCATAGCAACACAACTTACCTCAACTCCATGGAGTCTAGTCTTGGTAAGCAATCGAACAACATGAGCTCTTACTGGCTCAATCGTGCCAATGTTTCTTTGACTGGGCGGGATTGTAACATCAACGATGTGGAAAAAGCATCGCGGGCTTTCCAAGAAGTCATTGAAAATGAAATTACTTCACGACTGAGAAACGGCATTGATGGTGTCTCAGCGACGATTGCTTCTAATGAAGAAGTGTATCGACTCATGTTTGCACGCCACCTGGCCAACCAGATGACACAAGTGCTGTATGTCCCATCTGAGTTGATGACTTACTTCTGTTACAAACACGATAAAAACGGTATTGGTGTTTCTCTTTTGGAAAATAACCGACTGCTCAATAGCTTGCGTGCTATGCTCTTGTTCTCACGCGTGATGGCTGAGACAAGAAACGCAGTAGGTATGACAAAGGTGGATATTAAGCTCGATCCAGAAGATCCAGATCCATATAAGACCAGTGCTACTGTAAAGCATGCTTTTGCTAAAGCCCGCGCTGAGAATTTCCCTCTTGGCTCTATTGTCCCTATTGACATCACAGACAGGCTCCAGCGAGCTGGCTTGATGTTTAGCTATAGCGGCCATCCAGGTATGCCTGATATGGAAGTCACTGCTGTGGAGAGTAACCGCGGCTTTGGCGTACCCGATAGCAACCTAGAAGATGAATTGAGAAAGCGCACAGTCATGACACTGGGGTTGACACCCGAGACAGTGGACTCAGCTTTCAGTCCTGAATTTGCTACTGCTGTGACCACCAACAACATGTTGCTGTCTAAGCGAGTCATTCAAATCCAGGAAATCTTACTGCCTCAGTTAAGTGACCACCTTAAGAAAGTAGCTAGTAACGACGGCCAGCTCATGGAAGAGATGCGCCAGATCATTATCGATAACTACGATGAGTTGCTTGCTTCTATTGAAGATAAAGATGAGATGGCTAAGATCTCAGAAAATAAAGAGTTGGTAGTGAAAATGATTTTGAGCGAGTTTGTCTCAAACATTGAAGCTACTCTTCCTCAGCCTGACTCCACCACATTGGACAGTCAGATTGAGAATCTTACCAAATACGTTGAAGCAGTGGATTTGGCTATTAAAGCCTATATTGACTCTAGCTTCTTTACTAGTGAAATTGCTGGAGACAGCAGCAACAGCGTTGAGACGATTGCTGCATTGATCAAGTCTTACTTTGTTCGTAAGTACATGGCTGAAAACAATATCATGCCTGAGATCAGTGAGTCTCTTAAAGACATCTTTGATATTGAAGGCCAAGATCAGTTTGTGGTCGATCAAGGCATGCATATCAACTACATCAATAAAGCCATTGTTTCTATTCTCGCCACTACAAAGAGTGTCTCAGATGGCAGTGATGCTGACTTACCAAAAGTAAAGTCAGGCAACGCTATGGGTGGTGACTTTGGCGGTGGCGATGATACCTCTTCATCCGATGAGTTTGGTGGACTTGATTCACTGGATGCAGATGCTGGTGCTCTCGATGGTGACGAGCAAAGTGATGTTGTTGATGAAGGAACTAGCGGTGAGCCAGAGGCAGAAGCTAAACCTGAAGAACAAGCTCCTGAACAAAAGGATGAAGCCACACCAGAAAATAATGACGATAAAGCAAGTTAAAGCAACTACTTTTAACTAAAGCAAACATATCTCCCAGTAGCTCAAAAGGCTACTGGGAGTATGCTGTACTTAGATGATTTTATCTTTCTTTAACTTAGCGACATATTTCGATAAGTTTTCATACTTACTCAATAAAGAGGTATAACTAGCTTGCAATGTTTCTAGTAACTTCACCATAGGTGGATTGGAAGATACATTGTTTTGCCGAGCTATCATGATTCTTTCATGGTCTTCTTCAGAAACCATAGCTGGCTGTGATACTGTCACTTTTTGCATCTCAGGCACCACGCCAGTGTAAGAATAAATAACGTCCTTGACTGCATTTTCCATGCTAGACAAATCCATCGTCTCAGCAATAGCACCCAAGTTAGCACTGAGTACTATCATCTGATATCTTACACCTGAAGAATCAGGCAAAGCCGTTATTCTGTTATTGGGTACGTAAAGCCATCTGCCTTCACCAGACAAAAGACCCACTAAGCTCACACCCTGGGACAAGTCACTCTTATAGTCATCATTTGTGAGACCATATGGCTTGTAATACTTCAAGTATCCATCTTCTCCAGAGTTTACGATATCGGTGAGTGTTCTCACAGACATACATTCAAACTCTGTAGCTACAGTCGTGTTATTTGAAAAAGGAGCTTTAAAAAGGAATTTACCTTTAGCTCCAATTTCTGGGATGATGTAAATAGCCATTTAAATACTTACTCAATAAAAGTTTTCTTTAGTAGCCACCAGATAAAGGATACCGTCCATGGTCTGACTGGCATATGTAACGCCAGTGCGTGTGATCATGCGAGTATTAATGGGCAAGTTATTTCTTGCTGTTTCATCCTCTGCGATTCTGAGCAAGTTATTGATCATGTATGACCAATCCTGAGTCTTCTTAGACATACGGTTAAAGTCCATGGAGTTTGTACCCACGGCAATGTAGTCTGGGAAGTAATCAGTGATCTTGTATTTACTAGCTTTGTTCTCAGTGCCACCGAAGCAAGCAAATGCAACAGACATAAAGGGGTGTACGCCTACTAAGACGTTTTGTTCTATGTGCTGAGCAGCAATCGTTGGATACATTGCCTTGACAGACATGAGAATATCTGTAGGGTTTGTAAAAGGTGAATTAGCACCCTTTTCCGTAGTCTTATTAGGAATAGCTACCAAGTCCCAGCGTGGAATTAAGTAAAATTCTGTGGTCTTAAAGATGTCTGGGAAAATACGAGCCCATTCAGTCATTCCATAGCTAGAGTTAGCCAAGCAATAATCACGAATAGCTTGCTTAATATTATCTAGGTTATCACCAGCTGCGCCATATGTGATGGTGGACCATACTGTGGATGGAGCATACTCTGGATTGTTTGCGAGTGTGAGTGTAAACTCATTCATACGCAAAATAGTCTCAGGGTGTTTGTTCTTCTTTTCGTCAATGAGTTCAGCAGTGCGGGTAAAGCTACGTGCAGCCAAAGCTGCTTTGATCACAGGGACTGGCTTGAAGAAGTCATCCAAGTTATCAATAGGTGGCACTACCAAAGTCTTGTACTCTGGATACTCTACGCTAAAGTTTTGATCAGCGTACCAGACTTTGAGAGTATTAGCTTCAGCACCAATGACACTCCAAGCCAAAGAAGAAGGCATGGTCAAGCCATTACTCGTTACCAAGTCACCAACAACAATGTTGTCAATTCTGCCAAACAACATCGAGTTCAGGTTATTGGCAATATCGAGCTTTGTGATTTGACCAACAAAGCTAGCGCAAAAATCATGGACGATTTTAGTGCACTGAAAAACACTCTCAACGTAAACGGCTGGTGTGATGACATCAGCTGAGTTCTTATCAACAGAGTAAAAAGCATGCAAGCGGTAATTACTCAAGCTTCCAATGTTGCTTTCATACTCTTTGATATCTTGAGAAAATGTTTGACTATACGTAGACAACTCACCCAATCCCGAAATGAAACCGGGGTTGTTGTTAATCATGGACTTTATTTTAACAAAGCCTTTAAGCGAGTAAACTGACATTTGACAATTTCCCTTTCTTGGGGTTATAATGGATGAATACGGTTGAAAAACTTAAAGTCTCTTCACATAAAATGGAAAGGGTAACGATGTTCAAGTACATACTCACATTCCTTTGGGAATTCATAATGGATAAAAAGAATGATCAAACTTCCAAATCGGGAGTAGGTAAAAAGATCATTATCTTTGCACTGATAGCTGGTTCATTCACGATTAACTACGTGGCTATCAACAGGCTGTATGCAGTATCTAAAGCACACATAGAGCTCAGTAAGAAATTCAAAGAAGTAGTAGCTAATAAAAAAGAGTTAGACCAATGCAAAGTAAAGTTAGAGACTCTAGATAAGATAGTGAAAAACTGCATGAAATAGCTTGAGTCTACGCAATTGTAGATTTTACATATTGCGTAGATTTTTTGAACTCCTAGTCTTCATGGACTATAAAGTAAGCATCTATTGCTTTAGACTTTATAGATCAATGAACCTCTTTAAACAAAAACCAAACATATTCATGAACGAACTCACTACAGCGCCCGCAGACGACGTCAAGCGTGGTGCAATCATTTATTTTGACGGTGGTTGTAATCCAACTAACCCTGGTTTTATGGGTGCTGGTGTACATGGTTATATCTTTCTGGATACTCCTCCAAAGAAAGGTAGTGGAAACCCCACTGTACTATTGACTAACTATGGTTACGTCAGTAAATCAGAAAAAGCCAAGCTTGGTAAGAATTACCGTGAAGACGGTAAAAACACTTATGAAGTAACGCCTGAGTGCTATTTAGATATTATTCACTCGCAACCAGAACACGCGACTAACAACTACGCTGAGCTTACTGGAGCTATTGAAGCACTCAATAAGCTATCTGACTTTGTACTCTCTAGTATCTTGATGCTGGGAGATTCAGAATACGTAGTAAAAGGTATTGATCGCTGCAAAAACTGGGAAGCCAATTATTGGATCAAGCCAGACAACCAGCCAGTCAAAAACGTAGAGCTTTGGAAGAAACTCTACGGTAAGGTAAAAGAGTTACGTGCACGTGGTGTACAACTTGACTTTGCTTGGGTCAAGGGACACGATAACGGCGAGGGCGATAGCTACGGTAACTTGATTGCGGACACTTTTGCAAGTGTAGGCACTAAGCGTTCAGCGCTTATGCAAAGCATGACAGACATTCGTGTCAGTGCAGCAGCAGGTTACTGGAAGGATGAAGTCACTAAGAATCCTTTTATTGCTAACCGCCGTATGTACTTTGAAACAGATGTGGGTGCTCACACTCCTGGTGAGTACTTCCTAGGTGAGCATGGCTCTGATGATGAAATGTTAGGCAAGCGATTGTCTGATGGCGCATATTGCGTAGTAAAGCTCAAAGAACCCGAACCTATCTTGGAGTTCATTCGTAACTACCAAAGTAATCTCAACAACGAGATTAACAAGATTCGGTCTTTGGCAATGATTCGCCTAGATGGTGTATTTAATCCTAAAAACTTTAAGTACATCTCTGACTTTGGACAAGCTTACCTTGTAAAGTCTAAATCCAAGATACGTACAGAACTCGTTACACTCGACGATGAGCCAATCACTAGAGAGTTGCGTCCACCGCTGCTTGCAATGCGCGCAATGGACTCTATATCCTCTTTAAAGGCTATCCTCGATATGTACATCGAAAGAAAGCTCACAGGCTTTCAATTGCATGACATCACAGATATCCTTTATGATCGGGTAGAGACTATCAAAAAGAAAGTACCAGTTGTTGAAGTCAGCCTTAAGTCAAAGTACAATGTAGGTTTTGCCTCTTTGCCTCTGACTCTGAATGTATTGACAGAAAACGGCACTGTTGCTCTTGATACTAAACTCACACTGGGTATTGATTTACCTGATCGCAATAGCCTAAAACGTATGGAAGGTGAAAACATCAAGGTAAACGTACTGACTTGGTGCGAGTCCCCTGATGTGGTTCGCTACGCGACAGTGGTAGAAAAAGATGGTGACTTTGGTATCTGGGCTGGATTTTACTCTAACATGATTTTTATCCAACCAGAAACTGTTGAAACATCAGCCTTACAAACTACTGCCGTATAGAGTAAATTAGCAAAGGATGTTTACTTTTCTATTATGATATGTAAACATCCTTCTTGTTTTAACCTAATTCCACAAAGGCTTCTCTATGACACACTCTAAGAGTAAGTTAGAAACCATAGTAACTTTATTTCTATCTAACATCTTCTCTCCGAGAGTTAAACGGATGATATTCTTGTCATCTTTTTTAGCTTATGTCCAAGGCACGAATCACCCGGATAAAGAACTACTTGTGAAACTAAATAAACTGCTAAAGCTAGCACAGCTAGACGACGCAGTGATGGCGCCCTCCATGCTTAACCAAAAGATCTGGGGTGCTACCTTGCCACGTGATGAGCCACTAGGCAACTCTGGCATCATGCTAAAAGAACTGGATCAGATACAAGACTACAAAATCTTTGTATCCCAAGCTAGAAAGATTTCTGACTCTGTGATTAAGAATGCACCTGAGTGGCTCCGTTATGGTAGCAACAAGCAAATCAGATCCGATCTAATCACATTGCTTACAAACTACAAAGCACTACACGTGCAACATTGACAAAACGATCATATCTCCCAGTAGCCTTTTGAGCTACTGGGAGTATGCTGCTTATTGTTTATGCCTTAGCAATAGTTTCCAATTTTTGTTTGATTTGCTCAGCAGCTTTGCCAAGACCCAGCATGCGATAGTAAAGAATGCTGTAGCACTCGGACAAAGTAGCTACCTGGTGAGCACCAAGAGCAATCGACTTAGCTGCTTGTGCAGAGATTTCTTTGTATTTACCTTCTTCATAGTTCTTAGCGAACATATCGAGATAAGTGCTTGCTGTCTCTACATCAGTGACAAGGGCTTTAGGGTTTAGCTGACCGATATCGAGAGACAAACTACTTACTGTTTTGAAGAATGTGTTGATTTCACCGAAGTTACCGAACACATCACCCAAAGGCAGGAAAGTAGTAGGCTTATCAGTAAAGTAAGCATCTACGGCAGCTTTATGCTTTTGACACTTGTCGGACAGAGCAAGCCATTTGATACCGTGTTCTTTGGTGTCAATACGCACACGCTCATTAGAGACAGCCATCCCTACGTAAGCCTTATAGTCAGCTACGCATTGTGCAATTTCACGACACATATCTACGGTTTGCTTAAGTTGCTGTGCATACTCAGTCAAAGAACCAGTAAAACCGTCAGGCACAAAAATAGGCGTATCACGCAAGTCAATGAAACGGAAAACATCCAGAGATTTCATTGCATTGCGAAACTCTTTTGGAACTGTGTCCTTAGGTGTGATGCCGCGCAAATCAGCCAGACCATGATCGGTGGTTTGTTTGAAACTAGCTCCGATGCTAGGCAAAAACTTACCCATAGCAGTCATTACACTAGCTAAGCTAAAAGATTCAATAGCCACGGACATGGCGCAGTGCTCCAAGCTATAGGTAGGTTTGCTGAGAGTGATTTTAGATGACATAAAAAACCTTCGTGTTCTTAAATTGCAGGGACTAATGGATAGTAATAAAAAGCATAAAATAAACCATAAAGTACAGACTCTATGTAAAAACAACTCTGCCAGATAAATCTATGTACACTAAGTCTAGCGCTACAGCATTGTAGTTATTAAACGGGGAATAAATAATCATGACCGTTCAGAATCATCTGGAAACAATCAAAGCAAGACTGCTTAACCAAACACCGCCCACACCTGATTACGAAAGAATCCAGCCTGTCAAGCCTTCCATCAATATTGGTTGTTTGCTGGATATCCCAACGGGTTCTTACATTGAAGGCATCCACGGAGAACACATTCTCAATGGGGGTAAAGCTCACATTACAGGTATCGTAGGCAAGGGCAATAACTTCAAGTCTACAATTATGCACTATTGTGACTTGACAGCTCTAGAGCGTATGATGATGGCTACATTCTCTAGCCTCAATACTTACGACACCGAAATGAACATCCAAGAAGCAGGTCTGCGTCGTTTTCTCAAACGCTTTCCATTGTTTCGTGAGATGGATATCATTGATGCTGGTTTTTGGTCTATCACTGATAAGGTCAACTACTACGCAAACGAATGGTTTGAGAAGTTCAAAGAGTTCCTTAAAGAGCGACGCAAGAACAAAGCTAAGCTGGAATTAGAGACTCCTTTTGTGGATCGCGATGGTGTCTCACTAATGAAGATGATTGTGCCTACTTTTCACCAAGTAGACTCATTTACTGAATTCGAGAGTGAAGCAGTAGCAGGCATTGCTAATGACAATGAGCTCGGCGAGGCATCGGGTAACACAATCCACATGAAGCAGGGGCTTGATAAGACTCGCTTTTTGATGGAGCTTCCTGTATTGTCCCTTGGCTCTAATGCTTACGTTACTTTGACAGCACACGTAGGTAAGAAAATTGAGATGGCAAGCGGTCCAGTCAAGGCACCACCAGACAAGCAGCTACATAACCTCAAACACGGTGATGTGGTAAAGGGAGTAACTAATAAGTTCTTCTTCCTGATGCTTAACTGCTGGCACGCCATGGGTGCAGCTCCTTTGGTCAATCAAGGAACAGGTGCAGCCGAATATCCGAGAGCAGGTGAAAACGACGCAAAGGGCGATACTGATTTGAACACAGTAAAACTCATTCAGTTGCGTGGTAAAAACGGACTGACTGGTTATACAGTGGAAATTGTGGTATCTCAGTCTGAAGGTGTGCTTCCTAGCTTGACAGAGTTTCACTACCTCAAGAAGCGTAAGTTTGGCTTTACAGGTAACGACCGCTCCTACGTATTGGATCTGTACCCTGATTGCTCTTTGAGCCGTACCACGATTCGTGATAAGCTCGATGAAGACCAGCGTTTGGCTCGTGCCATGAACATCACGGCTGAGATCATGCAAATCAAAGAGTACTGGCCTACATTTGATAAAGACCTGTGGTGTGAACCTAAGGTGCTTTACGAAGACCTCAAGAAGATGGGATATGACTGGAATGTCCTTTTGGATACCCGTGGTTGGTGGACTCTTCAAAATGACAAGCAACCAATTCCTTATCTGTCCACTATGGATTTGTTCAGAATGCGCAAAGGTCTGTACAAACCCTATTGGATGAAATAAAACAAACTTTAAACTCAAGAGAAAAACAAATGCGTGAAACTATTACAGCTATCGTTGATCCAACGATTATCAATGCTCCTACTAACCAAGCTTTGTCTATCATGACTACTGGCAGCACTGCTCAGTACGACCGCATGGTAAAGCCTGGTGAGAATATTTTGTCGCGTAAACGTAAAGGTGAAGATGTTGACCTCACATCCGTTGTGCGTGAACTGCTAGTAAATGCTGGACTCACACCCAACGTTGAGCAACACTACGACACACACCACATGATCAAGTCTTCTTTGGACTTGGAGCCAGGAGCCCAGCTGTTCTTACAAAACGCTTATTGGCGCCTGCAACTCATGAACGTTGCTGACGAAAACACAATGTACGAGCGCATGTGTTTGCAAGACAATATTGATATTGATACATGGGTTACACATTTCACTAAGACTGTGTTGCCTCGTATCGCCAGTCTTGATCTGCCACAGACTTTGAGCGAAGTGCGTAATGTGATTACGGCTGAACAGCTGCGCACACTGTGAGAAATTAGCCACTAAAATACTCTCAGTAGCGACCAAGCTTCGCTACTGAGAGTATGCCAGCAATGCTATGTTTATTGTACTAAAACCAATAAGGAATAATTCCCATGGCAAATAGAGCAGCTGCTGAAAAAGTAATTTTAAGCAACATCCAAAAAATAGTCCCAGGCGACACTTCAAACGTAGACATTTATAAAAGGCTTTTTGCATCCATGGATGATAAAGCTTTTCATCAGTTTATGACTAAGCTCAAAACAGGTGAAAATGCATTAGCGTTTGTGCGCCCTAACTTTACCAAGAACAATATTGATGTCAAGCGCAATATTGAAATTGCTAAAAGTTTTGGACACAACTTCTTTCAACGTGTATGGATTCAGGGTACAGGGGACAGACCTACTTATTTGACACCTATCCCATACATGGTCGTAAAACTTCAGTTGCGCAGACAAGCTCAGTTGCTTGAAAAGAAGATCTCTATTCCTGCACACAACAATACAGTCGATGATTTGACGGGTCAACCTACAGGGCCTTCTAAGGGTGCTAAGATCTCTTATCCTGAGACACAAGTGTTTGCAAGTATGGGTCTATACAACACCTTGAGTGAGCTCATGAAGTTCCGTGGTGGTGACCTGGCTGGTTTTGATGCCATGAACAAAAGCATCAGTCAAACAGGTTCTGTTTCTCTCAAAGCGATTGAGCCATACGCATCGGGTGTGGAGTCTACTAAGACTCTTAAAGTGTTCCTCACAGGCATGCACCTTAAATCGACTCTTTAAAAATGAAACAAGGCATTTATGTAGAGCTAGATTGTTTATTAGACACTAGACTCGCTACGCTTTTTCAGATAAAAAATGAATTAGTAGATATAGTGCTATCACAAGGCTATTTGCAACGTGAAGAAGATGTCTTTTTTGGTGTATCTAAAGAGGCATTTAAAGAAATCTACGATGCAAGGGACAAAAGTGTACTGCTAGAAGCACTACCTACTAAGTGTGTAAAGTTCATTACAAACTTGGCAGTAGAGTTGACTAAGCAGACTATAGACTCGCCTTATCATGAAGGTGGTAAACTCTATATCAACACTTACCCTTATGACCTCAATGATGAAGAAGCAAAAAACATCATTGCTGTGATGGCTCACAAAACGGCAAAAATGATGGACATTGTTTTGGTCTGTTTGCCTCCAGAGAAAGTGCACCCTAACTACTGTGCACAAAACTTTGCAGCCATGTTCATGTACGATAGCGGTCCGTGGTTTGATGCACATAGCAAAACGCAAGATCTTCAAAAGTTCAAGATACCAGATATCTCTTTGTTTATTCCTTCTATTTACTTTGGAAGGAAACCTACAGAGCAAGAAATTGTCAACGCCCTTGGCAAGAAAATGACAGGCTTTGAAGTGTGGGAGATATCGGCTAAACCTTTCATTAATGCTACAGTCGTATCTACTGAGATCTTTAGCATAGATCTTGACTTAGTGGCAAAACATACCAAAAAATAAAAATACAGCATACTCACTTAGGGACTACAAATCCCTAAGTGATATGTAAAAAAGATAAAGTTTATCAATCTGGTGTATTGCCAGATGATTTGGTTCCGTCTAGTCCAGTGCGTGCTGCAAAAGAAGTGTAAGTCTCTGTGGCCACAATGGTGGAAGACTCTCCAGGCAAAAGCTCTGCGTGTGGGATATCAGAGCTCAGTGCAGGAGGTTGTCTATTAGGCATGGTCGCAGCCAACTCAGCATAACTCCTCATGAGTTCTACCGGGCTGATCATACTGAGTAGCTTAGCAGCATTAGCTACCTTGTCTGCTGCACTAGCTGAAGAAGACTCCTCAGTCTTAATGCGCTTAATAGCAATCGCATCTTTAGAGATTTGATCGAGCAGCAACAAAGCTGTCCTTTGCTTGTCTCTGTCATCTGGAACATCGCCACTATCGTTGCAGATGTTTTTGAGGATTTTCATCCTCTGATTTCTTACGAAATTGATGTCTGCATCAAAATCGATTTCTTTGTCTTGGGGTTGCTCAGTAGCCATTTTCTCATTCTCCGAATATCTATTAAACTAAAATTCAATAACATATCATGATAAGGAATACGCCTAGGAATAGGTGATACTTTCTATTAAAGATAACATCAGGAGAGTATGAATTTTGTTCATTTTAAAGAAAATAAAGACTAGAGTGCTTAGTTATCTTTACCATAAAAAGAAAGATAAACTCAAGCCTTTGGAGCGTTTACAGTTTTTAAGTTATGCATTAGATGTCGAGTTATTAACACGAGTCGGTGCATCGCGCGCGAGCTCTATGGTTGAAGTCCACAAGACGACACTTGAAGAGTTTGTACAAGTTCTGGCAGATATTAACAAAAGCATCAAGAGTGATGAAAGCATCCGTGAGTTTTGTAAAATGTCCCAGATAAAATCCGTTCTTGTGAGTGACTATTTGTTCACCACAAGTAAAGGAATCTACGTCGATCCCATCATAGTTATAAAGGCTTTGAAACAACAGTTAGATCAACTACATTTAAATCAGCCCCTACTCTCAGATAAAGGGGTACAGTTAGACAACGCATATATTCTAGAGGGTTTTATTATCCGAGAAGTATTGCCTACTTTAGTAACGCTACTTGATGTGAGTGTAAAAAACTAACAAGATCAAGGTTTAAGCAAAACTGTTTAGTGAAGTGAGATAAAAGTCCATGACTACATCACGAGCTACGTCAAACGTTAGGGGATTCAAAAACAGATCCAGCATAAGAACTGGTTCTGCTTCTGAAGTACTTGCAAAAATATTTGCAAGACTAGTCATTGAAAGCGGCAGTGACATGCCGGATAAATGGGCTAGATTAATGCATGACTACATTTACGACCGTAGAAATGCAATTCCGCTCAATCGCAAGGATCAGTCCTCTGCGAGAGGTAATCTGACAAAGGAGCTCACTAAGGATCAAATGTCCTTTAATGTCTTCTTCAAGGGTATGCGGTTTTTGGATTTTGAAAGCTGTGAGATTATTATCAATGCGAAAAACCGTAAAGGCAAAGTCTTTTCCGTAAAGGAAGAAATTGGCTTTGGTGACCGTATTGACATCTCGCACTTGGCTCCCCAAGTACAAAATCCAGAGTCTTCTATTTTTGAAGATAAGACCAAACAAGAAGAAGAGATTGAAGATTATCTGTCAGATGTCATTGTTCACCTAGAGGGAATGGATGATGTTGACGGTGAAATCACTGTAGTCGCAAAACTCGGTGCAAACAAAGAAATGGTTATCAAGGAGAAGTTAAATGGAGTTCCTTGACTTGGAAGAGCGCACAAAGATTTTGGAAAAGAGCCTAGAGCTGTTTTCTACAGTCACTGCGGCTGATATCCAAATGCATGACGAAGAAAAAGCAAAGCTGATAAACGACTGTATCCAAAGCATCGTCACTAAATACTCTATCAGTAGCATGCACCATCCAAAAGGTGTCATTGAGATCTCTGGTGTAGTATTTAACAATCTTGCTTTTAGGGATCATGTCTTATCAGTGGTGGAGCAATTCCGAATTAAAGTAGGAGTAGGGATCTTTAATAAGCTCACGAGTATGATCTCAGAGTACACTTTCCATCCACCCAAAGGTGATTGGAAGAGTTTGTCTGAAGACAGCCTGATGCTGAGCAAGATTCCATTATCCTTGGTTGAGCTGAGGTATCCACAGCAAAAAGACATTATCAGTTTTTATGAAAGTAACCCCTTTTATATTTACTTCCCAATGTCCGCACTGCCCTACAGAGCTGTGTAATTCTTACAAGCACGTTTAACCATACGTAGCAACATTTCTTTTGTACGACGTTTAATTTAAATTCAAAGGCACGATATGAACAAGCCACAAACCAAAAAGAAGTTTCACAACAACGCAATGTCCCAAGCTATGGGTCGTGTAGTTGAGCGCGTCAAGGGTGGTTATAATCGCCAACAAAACACACCCCAGCCAGTGGCTGTCAATCGCTTGCAAAAAGACGGTATTGATCACATCAATATCCATCCACATGCTCGCACCAAAATTGGTGAAGCACTCTCTACTGTAGGCAACATCGAGTTTCGCCATCCCCAATACGGTAAGTTCACAAACACCATCGGTTTGGTGATGTGGCTGTGCTCTGTAGACCAGCCTGACTCTTTCCGCCGTATGCCTGGCAAAGAGCTACTGAAGTATCGCAAGGGTGTGGTAGAACGTATCAAGATCCCTAACTACCGCACAGTCGTGCTCACCAGCACTTGGATGAAGATTCAAAGCAGCCCATCGTTGATGAACGATCTGAAGCAAACAGCTTTGAACTTTGACTACTACTTCTACGAGCGTGTTGAAGTTGGTGAACCTATCCGTGTGCGTGCTGCAGAATATGAATGGCTGTGCCCTGCTGTGGATGAAATGCGCAAAGCATTGATTGAAGGACGTGAGCCTGACTTCACGCCATATCTCACCAATGCTGAAATCATTCAACAGCGCACTGCTGCTGAAGCTGCTGCACGCAACATGGGTGATGTCTTCAAGCCTGAAATTGATGCTGCTCTTGCTGAGCGCAAGCAAAACAAGACTAAGAAGAACCATGGTCAGCACAAAAAGCAAGACCATGAAGTCACCAAACGTGCAGAAATCAGTGACTGCTCTGTAGTGGACTACCGTACTTTGACAAACCCAATCACCGGCCAGCCTTATGGTGATCTGTCTTTGACCAAGATTGATGGCAAGCCTATGTATGGTGAAAAGGGTGAGTTGATTACGGATGGTTTGATTGTGCCTGCCGACATTGCTGAAGCAGCCATTGCTCAAACTGAGCAAACCACAGCACCTGAAGTAAATGCACAAGAAGATCGCTCTGTAGCCATTGATGGAGACGTAATTGTTCCTTCAAAACTTGTACCAGAGCGTGGTGAAACTTCCTGTGTAACAATCGTTGATGAGTCGCCTTATCAGAAAGTCAAGGATGAAAATCCAAACGATCTGAATATCCCTGAAACTCGTGAAGCTATTGCATCTGAAGATACAAGCTCTAGTAGTCAATCGGATAATGGATCATCGTCTTCAAGCACTGTAGAGTAAAACATTGAAATGAGTATGAGTAGCTAATATTGGCTACAGTGATACTCATTCATTGTGCATAGTCTTTGAATAGCAATATTCAATCATGAATGAGTAGACTCCCGTAAAGGAGTCTACTCACTATGCTGTACTTTATTTTTTGGATTAAAAACCATGGCAGCACCAGCATTAGCAAAAACTACATTTGCATCAGGAGCAGATGACTCTCTTAGAGTCAAAGACGTCTATGGCGAAGGTGGTGGAGGTGTAGTCAATAGTTACACTGAAGAACACCCTAGCAACATTGATATTCTAGAAGGTATTGATGGAAGCGCTGGAGGGGGCGCCAATGAGGATGATGATCCTATTTTAGACGATAGTGATTTTGGAGACGCACCAGATGTAGGTACAATTGGCGGTGCTTTAGAGGGTACAGGAGATGAGGCTGATGAATTAGCCGATCTACTCTCTAGTCTTGATGAAGACATGCTCAATGACATGGCTTTAGATGAGTCTATGTTAGATGGCGTGATGTGTAGCGTCAATGGAGAAGATGCTTTTATTAAAGGCAACATCAGTGGTAAGGGCCTCAAAGCACTAGGCTCAATGATTAACCAACTCGCTTGCGATGGTTATAACTTAGCTATTAACAGTTTAAACGCATTATCTAGCCTCATAGCGGGGTTGGCAGGTCTTGCTTCTAGAATAGGCCTTCCTGGGGCTTTTGGTAGCATTGCTAACTGTGCTAACAACCAACCCAGTGTGTTAGCTGGCGCTGTACGGATGATGGCTCCGCAAATTGCAGCCAAAGGTAATATCCCTTTACTCAACGATATCGCTAGATCTGGTTTTGGTGGTGCATTAAACAATGCAATGCCTGGTATTGTTAATCGTGCTGTCTCTAACTTGAATCTTCCTGCTGGGTTAGCACAAAGTGCTTACACTGGCTACTACAATACAGCTAGAGAATCTTTTGGACGAGTCGATCCAAATTGGAGCACCACTAACTTTGGGGGTATGGAAGTACTCAATGGCACTGTAGTCTCTAACAATAGTTTCTTTAGAGACACCATGGGTGCCAGTGTAAACGACAGAAATATCTCTATTGGCTTTGATGGAGATGAAGTAGTCACCTATCAAAACTATGGCTCAGATGTCAATGCTGACTATAGCAAGGATATGCGCCATGGTGAGTCTGAAGCTATGTATCGCTCAAGACTCGGTATGGATAGACAAAAAGACACCTTCATGTATGCAGCTAGTGGCTTTGGTAAGCAAACAGTAGATGGTTTCTTAAACAAAGCTTTTAGCAATGTAGGTGCTAAGATTGGCAACATGATAAAAAATTAAGCAACATATCTCCCAGTAGCCTTTTGAGCTACTGGGAGTATGCTGTTTGTAGTTTAACGTTCCACACCCTTGTAGATGATATCAATATCACCAATGACAGGGATGCTGTGCAAGGCTGCGGCTACGGAGCTCTTGCTAATTAGGTTCTTATAAGACTTCCACTTAGCAGCTGCGCGCAGACGCAGCTTATTAGCCACGTACACTTGCTGAGACAAAGAGACAGAAGCCAAAACGTTCATGTAGTCTGAATACATGTTATCATCATCGAACACACCTTTTAGAGGATTGACAGAAAATCCTGCTGAAATAGGAATACCGATGATGTTATCCATAGGCATCACAGAAAATGATACTTCCACACCGTTATATTCGCCGTCTTTAGTGAACCCCATGTTTGTAGTGCCACGCGTCACAGTAAGACTATCGATCATGCCTAGCCTGGTTTGCTGACGACCACGATCATAAAGTTCAATCAAGAACGGCCATGTGTAAGCTTGCTTACCTGCTGATTTTGGAAGTGCAGCAACAAGCAGCATGACTAGTGGCACATCGATATTGATGATTCTAGAAATTGTGTTCCCATAAGGAGCTACTAGTTTCATCGTGTATGTAGTCCTAGGCATTTGTGCTGTGGAGTTTTCCCAGTGCTTAGGAATGTTCACAAAAGCAGAACCAGCTAAAGCTACCAAGCCAGAAGCACTAAAGCTATCGAGTGCTCCCTTAATAAAGTCAGCACCGGCAGTAATCACAGCGTTAGCTGCTTCAGCGACATTACCGCCTGCTGTAGCAAAGTAAAAAGCCTTACTCTTAGCAGACATATCGTTCATCTTCTGAGCCAAGTCAGACTCAGTAAAACTATTGCCAAAAGACTCACTGATGGGACCTGTAGACTCTACCTTAAAGCTAGCCCAAGCCAAACCATCATCGAGTTCTGCTTCTAGGAATGATCCCCAGTCGTTTGGAGACTCTACTTCTTTGCCGTCTTTGTTGACACGCAAAGTCTCCTCTACTTGACTCTCAGAGTCTTTGTTGACTTCAGCAATCTTAAGTGTAGCCCACTTCTCAACATAGTCTTTAATGCCTAACTTAGGCTTAGAATTTTCTACGTAGGTTTGATCCAGCTTTTGCACAAAGCCTTCAAAGCTATCTGCTTGCTCTAGTGCGTCATGCATGGCTTTTTCTAGCAAACGCTTCATACGTTGAGCTCTATTGGCTACAGCCAAGATATCAATACCGCCATCCTTAGAGAAGATATCAGGTAAGGCATTAGCTATGCTTTCCATAGCTTCTGTGTCGATCTTGTAAGGCTGACCAATGATCTGATCTTTGGAGTTATCAAGAGACCAAGGAAACAAACCCTTGTATGTGATAATCTGGTTGAGCATCGTATTGCAAGCGAGCCAATACGTAGGCATAGATGGTCTTGAATAATAAAAACTTGAAGCTGGCTTCTTAAACAAAAAGCGCAAAGCTGCACCAATGGCTTGAGCTGCAAGGAAAGGCCAATAAATCACATTGATCACAGTACCTGCAAAATTACCGATACTGTAAAAAGCACTAGTGACTCGACCAGATCTTGCTACTCGCGCTGCGTCCTCATTATAAAAGCTAGTAAGGAACTGAGCTAAAGAGTTAAACTCAGGTGTACCCATTCGCATATGGATGACCTGACTAGGCTCAGCAATGGCTTCGTGAAAATATCTACCTGTACCTAACGACAGAGAGCCATCGTTATTGGTCTCGTTGTTGGAGCCATGCATTACGTCTGGATCTTTTCTTCCAGGCACTTTCCCCTTGACAGGAATATCTGCATAGGTAGTAAATTGTGGACGTGTGTTAATGGCAAATGAGCCACCCAGTGAGCTATCGAAGAAAGTCAGATTAGCTGAAGACCACCCACGGTTTTGAATATCTACTTTGTCTAGGGTGTCTGAGTTTAGCTTCCCCATCATGAATGATCCCATAACCCAAGAAGAGTCTTGAATCTGGGAGACATTGTCTACAGCAAGTTGGCTTTGCTTGGCAAAGATTGCATTCCTTCTTTCCTCTACTGCTTTTGTGATGTCTTCTAGTGTAGTCATGTTGTTGTGTAAGATTGATTAAAATGGCAAGTCACATAATACACCCGATAGGCTTTTTATGGCCTATCGGGTGTATGTTAACGTTTTGTTTTATGTCATGCGTGTGTATCCTACTGCTGGTTTGTTAGCATCTTCCATTTTCCGTGGATCAGCTTTCTTTACAGCGTTGGGATCTTGAGCTGGGTCTTGATTAGCTTTAGCAGCACCCGCAAATAACTCAGGCGTGAGCTTGTCACGTATTTCCTTAAGCACTGCAAGGGATTGCTCAGCAGTAGTTTTCATACTCTTAGCAATCTCAAGACTAGAGTTCATTATCTTGGAGACATCCTGATCAATTTGATTAGGTGTAATACGAACGTTAGCTGGTGTCATTGGCTGAACAGGAGCAGTAGGCGTTGGAGTAAACGCCTGAGCCATGCTTGCCTTTTGTTGGCGTGCTTTGAGTTGTGCATCCATTTCAGCAGCTGTAGGAAGCGTAGAGGTGCTAGTTGCATTGGGGGATGCATTAGCTGCCGCTGTGGCAGGTGCCATTTGCTTACTTACCTCTTGTGGAGTATAAGTTGTCTTAGCACCTGTAGCTTCTTGCAACTTGGTGTCAATGGTGTCAGAATCTAACTTAATGCCGTGCTTGCTAAGTGAGCTATCCACCTTGTTGCTGAGTACTTGTCTCATTTCTGCAACTGTGCGTGGTGTGCCATCTTTCTTGTAGAAGATGTTTTGATTAGCAGCTGCGGCCTTTGGAAGCAATTGGGCAGCAATCTGATTTTGGTCAGCGCTGAGCATAGTCCTAGCACCGCCTGGCCCTAAGAAGTGAGCCATGTAAAGATCAGCCGAGCTAGGATCAGATCCAGTCGTCTTCTTTAGCATTGCTGCATTGTCTTTCATGTACTGAGCTGCAAGAATAGCATTTGCTCTGGCATCGGTAGGACCAGTGCCTGGAGGAATACCGTACTTGCTAGCGTACTTGCTCATCATCTCTTTCCATGTACCAGAAGTAAACTGATACAGTCCAGTAGCTGAGCTAGTGCCTGCCTTAGCGTTTGGATTGAATCCAGACTCAATAGCAGCCTTTTGCACCATCATCTTGTTGTCAACACCTACGAGTTTAGAAGCATCAGCAATGACGTCCTTGACAGCCATGTAACCGCTTCCTTCACTCTTTCCAGGCATCTTACTGTAGCCTTCAGATTGACCAGGAGTGCTGTCTTTATACAGAGGGCTATTTGTGGTAGCACCTTGCGAAGGACTACCAATCCCGGTAGGGCTGCCGCCAGTAGCGACTGTCTTAGCCATACCTGCACCAGGAGTAGTACCCTTCATATTGAGAGCACCTTCAAGAGTAGCGCTTCTGACAGCCTTATCGGCAGTATCTTTAGAGCCACTATTGACTTCCCCTGGAGCAATTCCTGCAGCTTCTTTGTTAGCCACACCAATGGCGTTCTCGCCGCTGTTGATCAAGCTCTTAGCAAACTCAGGGTTTCTAGAAGCCAATCCAGATCCTCGTTGTGTACCCCAGCCACCACCTCCCTTACCAGGAGAAGATGCAATTGCTTGAGAGGCAAGATTTGGGTCTTTCTTAGCTTGTTGAATAACAGATTGCAAACCAGCAGGTTCAATATGCCATGTCTCACCACCGACTGGACGAGTAAACCCATACTTGCGCATGAGTCCTAACTTATCCATCTCGTTAGCTACTACAGAGTCAATATCAATAGCCAAGCCAAACTCATGCATCGAGTTTCCTGGCTTCGCTGCTGCGTTGCCTTTCTTTTCTCTTAATGCTGCTTGCTGCTCGTAGGTTCTGAAGCCTTCACGAACAGTGACAGTTTTACCAGTCATTTGTCCGTACTCTTGTACCATTCCCTTAAAGAGTTTTACCATTTCAGGATTGGCACGATTGAGTGTGGCATCCTTAGCATAAGCCAAGTATTGCTCAGAACCTGAGCCATCCATCAACTCACCAGGCGCAGTCGTAATCTTGGAGCCACCACCCGCACCACCTGCACGCACGCTAGGCGCTACTGAAGAAGACCCTGAACGCTCAGGTTTAGGTTCTGCATCAGGAGGAGTAGGTGCATTAATAGATATCCCAGAACCCGTCTTAATGTAGTTAGGATCTTTCTTAGCCACTTCCTCTGTAGCTTTACTACCAGGAGTCAGACTAGAGGTAGTTGGCGAGGTAGTTGGTGTTGTACTAGACTTTACACCTGCTTTACTACCAGGATCATTGAGAGTACTTTCTTTGACAGAATCTTTCAAAAGCACTACGTTAGGTTTACAGATAGCAACGTCAGTGGAGAGTTTGAACTTCTCCCATGGACTAAACAAGATGTTCCAAACATCTGTAGCTGCTACTTTAGTAGCTACTTCATATTTGTCATTAGGCTTCAAAAGCTTTTCAGCTGAAGACTGTTTATCTTGTCCTGTTGATTGCTTAAGGAACGTTCTGTAGTTCAGGTACGTAGGCAAGAAGCGTGCACTGAACCACTTTGCAAACTCTAGCGCAAGCGTTGAGCTTCGGTCACTGACTTCAAAATCATACCTCATCTCAGACATGACGTTATCTACTGAGCCGTTCCATGCTGCTTTTCCATCAGCACCAAAAGTAACAGTTGTAGAGACGAACTCTTCTAGTCGTCTAAGACCCACTACCTTACTTCTATCCATCTCAGTCAGACCATAGGTCTTGAAACGCACTGCTTCCAATGGCTCGACACTATAACCTAACCATTTAGTCACAGCTGTACTGACAGCAGACATAGTAGCAAAAGCTGACTTAGTAACAGCATTAGAGTCAATGATGTTCTTCAGTGTGTTGGATACTGTTCTTCCAAGCTTAGCTGAGAAGGAGTAATCCATAGTCTGGGCATTACGTGTATCAATTTCAGATTGAGTAAGCGAGAGCTTTTCTTTCATTGATTCAGCACTACCAGCAGCCACACCGCCTGCTTCTACTAACTTGCTCTTTTTAGTGCCTTCTTTTTCTACTTCCTTATCTATTTCCTCTTCAGCTTTCTTAGTGATGTAGTCAACAAGTTTCTTGCCGACACCAAGCAGCTTCATATCAGGAAACGGACAAGCATAAACGGTGTATGGTCCTTCTGGGAATTTGACCGCATTTAAGTATTTCTTCTTTTCTTCAGCAGGAGCAGAGTCCACATCTGACAAAGGCTTAGAAATACCAGTCGCCTTAAGTGCCGTCATGTGTGTTACAAACACAGGCTTAAAGCGTTGCTGGAACCATGTCGTAAAACGATTGACCATGGCTGCATCTTTTTGCTCAAACCCAAAATGACCCATCAAAGCTGTAGCATTCTTATCATCAATGGTAATATCTGCTTTACCATTTTCATCGTACTTGACGTATTTTTGTACGTCAGCTTCAAACTTTTGCACCTTAGCAACAAGCTCGATTTCTTCTTGACCAAAACCATATTGTGCCATTCTCATTTTAGAGAGTGGTTTCATATTTGGTTTAGTCAGATACTTGTAGAGTTTGTAGCCACCGTAGCCTACTGCAGCTACTGCAGCAATACCAGCTATTACTGGGAAGCTAAAGACAGAACCAATACCAGCAAGAGCAGTACCTGCGGCACCCATGAGTGTACCGCCCGCTGCTGTAGCTGCGGTTGCTGCTCCGCCCAAAGCTCCTGTGACACCAGCAGTGCCACCCACCATCCCAGCTACGCTCAAACCAGTCAAACCTGCATCAATTGCAGCAGCGCCGTAGTTGCCTTGCTTTAGGTTATCGTAAGCACTATAAGCACCATATGCTGCGCCTGCAACACCTAGTGCTTTGACACCATACTTTCCAATCAGGCTAGCTCCTGCGTTACCTGCACCCATGGCTGCTTCTCCGATAGTACCTAGTGCTCCAGCTGTTTTAGATACACCCGCAGAGACTGCTTTACCGGCTCCAGTTTGTGCGGCTTTGGAAGCCAGGCTCTTACCTGCTTCTACACCTGCTTTAAAGCCCTTAGTCTCACCGATCTTTTGACCAGCGGCTTTAGCAACTTCTACAGTCTTGGAGCCTGCGTCTTTCATCTTAGAGAATCTACCGCCACCTTTGGCTTTTTGCATTCTCTTGAGACGCTCTTTAGCACGTTCACGTCTAATAGTCTTTGGATCTTTACTGCCTGTGCCTCTCCAGTCATCATAAGCATCAATGCCTTTACCAATCCAGTCTTTAGCTGTATCGTAAGCACCACTGATAGTATCAGCGGCAGCATCCAGAGAGTTTTTACGATTAGGTGTTACTACGCCTCCGAGCTTTACTAAGTCTTTGGCTTTATCCACCACTTTATCTTTTTGATTCTTAAGCTTATCTTGCCAAGAGCCATCACGGATACCATCTCCGTCTTTGTCAAAACGATTCTTCTTTTTCTTTCTTGGATTAGTCAAGCGCTCATCCAAAATCTTGCGAATAGTGACGAGCTCATCATAGCTCTTTTCACCACCGAAGCCAAAAGAGAATTTCTTAAAGATAGCTTCTAGAGTATCGGCACCAAAAGAAGTGACTCCACCGATGGCTTTACCAATCCCTCTAGCTACACCCATGGCTGCTTTAATGCCCATACGTGCCACACCAGCGCCAAAGCGCAATGCGTTCATAAAGGGAGAGCCTACTGAGTTGCCGTTTTTATCTACTAGACCTTTCTTCAGGTGTTCTTTCGTAAGCACCACGTTTCCGTCCCTATCAAGAACAGGGCCATCAATCATGGATGGTCTCGTGATAGCTTTTCCGGTGCCTTGTGAGAAGTAGCCGCCATTTTTCATGATGACTGCAAAAAGCACTGGTTCACTCTCGCCCTTGACATAAACGTCAGTGGGCATATCAAAAAGGTTTCTCGCACCTCGGAAGCCAAGCTTTGCCATGGTCATAGCAGCTCTTACACCAGCACCCATGACTGTGTTCATACCTGCAAAACCAGAGCTAATTATTGATCCAATTGAGGAGAAGATTTGTTTGCCAAGATAGAAGATACCTCCACGGGTAGTCTTCATGTATGTATTCTTAAGCTCAGAAGCTTTAAGAACCACTTCACCATTCTTGTCAACTACATCACCCTTGATATGGAACAATCTACGAATAGGGTTGCCAGTCTTAGCATCAAAGTAGCCACCTGATCTCAAAACAGAAGCAATGAGACGAGGACTATCTTCACCTTCTACATAAACGTCACGAATATCTACGAGTCTTTCTACACCTGACTTAGTAAAGTTAAATCCAACTCTACCAATCGTTTTAATAACATTCGCACCAGGTTTGATAGCACCTACTGCCATTTTAGCCATTGGGTGAACAATACCAAACACACGCCCTGTAGTCTTGCGGTGAATGTTCTTCACACTAGCCCAAATGCTAGGATCACCTGATTGCATTGGTTGATCTGGATTTTGCTCTTGGGTTTCATCTGAAGAGTTTTGACGGTAGTTCCTGTACTGCTCCATCAACTCATCTTTCTTCTTACCATAGGTGTCCATCAGTACACTGGACTTACCAGATACTTTAGCACCCAATGAAGAGAAGAAGGATTTCACATCAAGAGACTTCACAGAACCGTAGATTCCTTTAACAGAATCAACACCAGCTGACACTCCCTTAGAAGCTGTTTCCTTACCCTTACCAATGTGGTCAGATATAACTTTCTTAACAGCATCTATCTTAGATGGATCTAGTTGAGCAACACCAACAGATGCGCTAGTGTGAGTGCTCGCTACGATGGAGCTCAAACGGTTGTTAAGCATCTGCTCCAGTCGCTGCAAGATATCATTAGTGCGCTGAATCTCACTGGTGACTGGACTCATATCAAAGTCCACATTACTTTGCACTGGCTCCTGTACAGGTATCGAAGAGCTCTGATTGGAGACGTAGTTACCAGTAGTAGCAGAAACACCAGGGGTCAGTAAGTTTCTTCTAGAATCACTGTAGCCTTTAATGCTAGGAGTCTTTTTATCAGTGTAGAGTTCAATGAGTTTTTCAAAGTTAATAGAGTTATTCTTTTCATTGATCAAACCGAGCTGGCGAACCGTCTCATATTGACCCATGTTAATCAACTCTTGAATCATTACTCTAGAGTCATTGAACTCACTGCCTAAAGAGTTCAGACGGTTGTTCAGTGAGTTTCTTTTCTCTTTAGCCTGTAGAGACCCTGCTTCACTACTAGAGTAGTAAGAATCAAAGATTCCGGCAAACTTATCAGCTGATTTTTCATCAAGGCCAGTCCTAGAGTAGGTGCGTGCGTTAGTCAAACGCTCCTGACTCATCATGTTGCCCTTGAAGTTCTCACTGGTCAAGAACTTAACAAGTGTATCTCTTTCTTCTTCAGACAACTTACCGTCTTTATCCAAGTCAGCAAAGAGTTCTTTAATTTTCTCTTGGTGAGCTTCTTTGTTGTTATCACCAAGGATACTCTTCAAAGCTGACTTGGCTACGTTTTTACTATCTAAGAACTTGTTCTTATTGTAGTCGTAAGTAGTCAAACCAATACTTGCATCACCAGTTCTCAATACTTGAATTTCTCTGAAAATTCTAGCAAGATAGCCTGGAATAATTTCATTGAGTGATTTAGAGTTTTGACGACTAAACTGACTAGCTGATCTTAAAGTGTTAGGATCGTTTGGATCACCGCTATAGACCTGGTCTACTTGTAGTTTACCAATAGGGCCAGTGGGACCCATGCCTGCTTGCACAAGAGCGCGACTTAGACGCATGAGGATGTTGTCTGAATAGTCTATCTTGTTACCAAACTGCTTCATGCCTTGCGGTATGTTCTTTACGCCATATTCAGCGTCTTTTACAAACTTGCCGAGCTTGGCATTTTTCCTAAGCGCCTGATTGACTTTGTTACCAGCATGCAAAGCAAGCATCTGAATACCTACTTCCCCGCCCTTTTCAGCAAGCTTCTCACTCATGGATCTCTTAGGACCAAAAGGATCATCCTCTTGAGAAGCCGTATCCACTGCCAAAGCAGAAGTGCTAAACGTACTAGCTACTTCAGCGCTCTTGTCACGAATCTTTCTGCCTGCTCTTTCAAAGAAGCCCTTAGCAAAACCTTCTCTGCCTCCAAACAAACCAGTGTTCAAGTCAGAGATAAAACGGTTTCTCAATTGCTCTTGAAAAGCTTCAGACTTTCTAAGCTTTACAAATTCAGGCAGACCTGTGTTCTTTGTAATAGCTTTAAGCTCTGCCATTGTCTCAGCGTTAGTGGCTTTCATTTGCACCAACATATCTGAGAGCATGTAGTAGCTCTTGTATTGAACCTTCAATAAGCTTTCTTGGAACCTTGCATTGACGTTGATCGTGTACTGAGTGCTAATATCAGTATTGCGACTAATGTCATTGAGTAAAGCAAGTTGTCTGTCATTGTGATGACTCGTCAAGACAGATTCAATCTTACGCTGGGCTCTGTCCTGAGCAATACGATCTTGATCCACACGGTCTTTTTGCATCAAGGTGCTTTTAAAGACCTGACCAATTTCAAGAGCTATGTTAGCTTCTCTTTGTCGCTCTTCATCGTAGTCAGATTTGTACTTAGTCTCACTGGTCCATTCCTTGATTTTTTGGATACCTTTTTTGAGACGTTTGTGCTCTTCTGGCACCACTTTATCGATAGACCTAACCAAGTCATTCATGGCAGGTTTAATCTCTTTGGCGGCAGAATTGTATAGTGTCCGCACACCTTGCTGTGCTTGTTTCCTGAGGTCATCTACCTCACCGAAGACAGGTGGCAGTGCTGTGCGTACTACGCGGTTAACAAATGAAGTATCTTTGAGACCATTGATCGTTCCACGCACTACTGCTTTAGGTATAGCAGTAGCTGGTTTTCTATCGTCTTTGGGTGGTTTGACTTCAAAATCAAAATCAGGTAAATCAAAAGCCTGATCTAAGCTTGAAGAGCCGTCGAGCTTTAGCTTTAATTTTTGTTTAGCCATATTAAGTCTGACTCCAGTAGGATCAGTTTAAGAAAAATGAATCATGTAATTTCAATTCAGGGACATGATACTATTATCAGTAGCCCATACAAGGAGTAATAAAAAGTGAGTAATTTGGCAGTGCCTTTTAACATCTTCTTGCTACCAGTGGATGCTAAGACTCTCTCGGGCTGCTTGCCTGTGACGACATTAGATATCTTTGATGGCATGAGTAAGAACTTTCATGACCAGGGTCTTTACTCTACGACCATCTTCGGCAAGGTAGGAGATGTACGCAGAAAAAGGCGGTTTGGTTATATTGATATCAAGCTGCGTGTGTTTCACCCTATCATCTACAAAGCTCTTGTTTCTTTGAGAGCTATGTATGGCGATATCATGGCTGGCAAGCAATACGTTGTGTGGGACGATGAGATCAAAGATTTCGTAAAGTCCAATGCAGCTGAAGGCTATACAGGTTTTAGTTATTTTGTTGAGCACTGGAAGAAAATTGAATTCGAAAAACGCCCTAGTGACATACGTGCTGAAAACATTAAGCTCATTGAAAAGTACAGAAATGACGAAGACAGCGCAACGCCTAATCGAATTGTGGTGGTCC
>ERZ650312.146-NODE-146-length-35353-cov-6.208539_pt1 | contig 35353 bp, 27 predicted proteins | sample MGYA00376248_ERZ650312 | MGnify/ENA primary metagenome ERZ650312 (study PRJEB26733, sample SAMN07839316) | wastewater metagenome | biome: urban; feature: wastewater treatment plant; material: waste water | place: USA: North Carolina | collected 2016-07-28 ... | reverse complement strand
CAAGCACGTCTACCGTGACCCACGTACTGGCATCTATCGTAAAGCGGATTCTACTCGATCCCAAACGATGCGTACCCGTTTCCACACGCGCCGTCCAATGAGTGAGGCAACCAAGCGGGCAATTGCCCGCAGCGTGAGACTGACGCACTCTACTGGCAAACTTCGCCCGTGGCGTACCATGGGGCGTGGCACAGTAAAGGCCAAGTACCGTAAGGCTGGTGAGAAGTTTACACCAACTGTACCGAAAGCAAACAATCAAGCGTACAATAAGGCTTATGCCAAGTTTTCCACCATGAAGGGGCGCAGCAAGATGCGTTCGGTCAAGGCACAACATCTGCTGGCCGAACGCTCAGCGAAGCGCGCCGCTAAGGCAAGCTGATTGACTGGCCCTGCGCGTGTTCATTCAGACCAAGGCGGTAGACTGGTCAAAGTTTGACCGGTCAGTTATTGGGCAGAGCATGCAGTGGGACAAGAATACGCCGTTAGATGCGAATGCACTGCGGCGTATTTTTGATGCTTTGTGCCTAGTCCTGAACAACACACCTATGCATGCCGGCTGCCGGCTGCTGACCATCTCCAGTCGGACGCACAAGACGGAAGTCGGGCCGTTCCAATTGCCACTGGAACTGCAATATGCCCCGTCACCAGTGATGGCCCGCTGTGTGATATTCACGTCAGGCATGACGCCAGTACAGCGCACGCAAGAAAACGTGGTAGCTGCCATGCGCAAGATTGTGCGAGTGAACGATCAGATCGCGTGGTCACAGCACCCAGATCAGCCAGCCTGGCGCGTGCATTGGGTTTTCTACCCAGCCGATTTTCTACCGCTTCCTGTGTCGTCACATTCGCTATACCTGACCAAGCTGTACAACGTTGGTGCCTTGCTGGTGGAGGCTGCGCAGGATGCACTTCCGGTCAGCCGTAGCGCACCGCTGAGCATTCTACTCAGTCGGTTCAACGATAATCCGCGCAGGGTGCATCCACTGGACTGGTTTCTGACGTTCGCTCCGTTAGAGTGGTTGCTGCAACCACTGTCGGTTGGGCAGGCCACCGCACGGGCTATCTTTTCAGCCAGAGCTGAACAGCCAACACCCAATGTGAAGGCTGGGTGGGAAGCCGCGTCAATGGCCGAACTACCGAAGGGGCTTGCTCTGCCAGCAGGGTGGGAACCGACACTTGATGGTCTGGAGTCTAGGAACTTTTACGCCTTTCGGCGCGAATTGCGCAATCTGGTCAGGAGTGACACATGGCAGTTGAAGCAGTTACCGTCTCAGTAGACCAGCCTTATTCCGAGAGCTGGGACATCCGGTCGGTGGCCGGACTTGGCGACCCAGAGAGCGGTTATCCCTTGGTTCAGCTAATAGACCATGAAGGTTATGAAGTCAGCCAAGTGCAGGCTCGCGTAGACAGCACTGGCTACGTCTATAAAGCCGACCTGTACATACCGCCAGTTGATCTGCTGGACACGGTGGTGTGGACGGTGGTGTGGACAGTCGTTGATCTGGATGGCCGTACCCACACGCAGCATAACAATATCTACGTGGCAGTCAACGCCACGGAAGATTTCGACGACGTTTTGATCTGCGCCGATGACCAAGAGTTCACGTTCACAGCGCCAGTTCGCATCACTGGTGACATTGAGCTACGGGCCTACCACGGCAATACGTTGCTTTGGTCGGTCAATAACTGGACATTCCCGAACAAGCTGATAGTAACACCGCGAGCCACCGCCACCATCTTCAACCTGAAGCTGCAAGCGCCAACACCTGGATTACAAGACTACGCCGTGCATGTCCTGTTCACGCAAAATGGCCGGCCAGCTCGCCAGCTATTCACGGTGTGGTCGTTCACGCCGTCCATGATGGCAGCGGTCACTGAGCTGGAGCGCCGCATGAACAAGGCACGCTTGCACCACGAACAGCACAGCATGAACTGGACGAACCACGATCTGGCCTGTGCTTTACGTGACGGGCTGGACTCTCTGAATAGCACGGGCTCTGTGACCACATTCGATGGCACCGAAATGCGGGGCGGCGTGCGGCTGGCGTGGATGGCGTGTGCCGAGAGGGCCGCACTGGAAATCCAGCTGAAGGGGGAGAACGATCAGGCGTTCAGCTTTGGTGGTCAGTCAGTCAACTACGAAACCATGCGCACTCAGGCCATCGAAACGCGCTTGGGTCAGCTTGACACATGGATTGGGGCTGAGGTTAAACCGCTGAAGGACAAGCTGATTGTCTACGGTATCACGGGCGGCTCTGGTGCGAATGGAGACTTCAGTCGGCTGTCACAGCGCAGTCTAGGCACTACCGTTTTGTCCAATACACCGATGACGGCCCGGCGCTTGGGGCGCTGGCCGCGTTGAATTTGCCTTTTTCTGGAGACGAACATGAACGTATTTAACAATGTGGTCGGCGCACAGCCAGTGTCTGAACTGAGCGCTTCATCGGCACAGTCTGAAGTGAAGGCCCAGATGCATCTGGACTCGTATACTGCGTATGCAGGCGGCGCACGCCTAAGCCTGTCCGCTGCGCACGCCACCGGCACCAGCCTGTCGTGCAACGCAATCATCCGCGCCACCCAAGCTCTGCTGGGTATGGATGTGCAGATTGTGCCAGGCTCCATCAGCGCCAAGCCGTCTACCGGCCTGCAAACCAAGATCAGCATGTCTGTGTACCCGCAACGTGCGCTGACCCGCGTGTCGCCGGAAATGCTGCGCGATGACTTCATCCCTGTCAACGTTTCCGGGATGTCCACGTCCGGCACCAACCTGTACATGTCAGTGTCCGACCAGAACCAGTACGAAGTCACGCGGCTGGCTGACGGTACGCTGTCCATCTCTCGTAGCGGTGAGGCTGACGACGAATGGCTGGATGGCCTGCTGCGCAGCAAGGCTGCCGGTGCGTCCGGCTTTGGCCTGTCCATGTCCAGCTCACGCATCTCCATGGAAGCGAAGTGCCACGAAGCTGTGGCTCACGCCGGCACGGTGTTTTTGTATACCGACACTGACCAATCCCCGCCGCGACTGGCGGTAGGCGGCACGCTGGGTGTGTTCAAGACCGACGGCGTGATGTCACGTTCCAGCGTGTACGCCCTGCCGCTGTCAACGCTGGAAGGCCCGAAGGAAGTGCAAACGGCGAAGGTGGTTGGCATCATCCCCATGGTCGATTACGCCAGCGGTGGTTATTTGCGCACCCCAGACCAGTCCATGGTGGCAATTGCTGCCGCGTCTGTGCCGCCGTCCGGCAATTCTGATTCCGACAACGTGCGGGCCTACCTTGAATCCATGCGGGAACTGAACCCGACATTCTTCCAGACGCTGGTGGAGCAGGCCGAAGCGGCTAATATGCCGACGCCTATTCTCTGACGTGTTGAAAAGGCGGTTGTCATCATGCTGGTGGCAGCCGCCTTTTTGCATGGGTGTGACTCATGGCTAAGATCAATTACGACGATAACATCAGCATCACTTCCATTCTGGACAAGCTACCGAATGAGAATGTAGCGAACAACTTACGAGAAGAATACGACTCGCTAACTGTGCTAATCGGCAACATGCTGAAGTCGCTGAAGGACAATCCAACGACGGCGGTCAAGACCCGCACAGAAACCCTGAAGATGTACACGGCGATGCGAGACGCCTGCCTGAACAACATTCTGCGCTACTTAGCCACGAACTCTGGCAGCCAGGCGGTGGTGCAGAGTATCATGCACGACTATCAGGTCAAGCTGCAAGGTCACTACTCCAACACTGCCATCGGCATTGCGGCCATCGGCAAGGAGGCCAGCCTGACGGAAGCCCAGCAGGCGCAATTGTCAAAGTTGTTGATTGACTTTGGTGACGTTTCAACCAAGCTACTGACACTAACGGTCAGCAAGCTGTGGGCGGAGTTAGGGTAATGCATATCCCCAAGAAGTTTGCGCAGCAGGCGTTTGCCCCAGCAGCGTTATCTGCCGCTCGGGATTTCTGGAAAGAAAACAACAAGGCATATGGTGACGATTGGCAGGAGCGCCGCAAGCACGTCATTGACAGAAGTGATTGCTGCGCACAGTGCGGCAAACCATTCACGGAAACACGGCGTCGTGTGGTTGACCATATCCAGCCAGTGTCCAAGGGCGGGCCAAACGCACTGAAAAATCTGCGTGGTATCTGCCAGAATTGTGACGCCTTAAACACGCCGCACCTGAGAAAGCAGGCGTCTTTTTGAGGCGTAGATGGGTTAAATACGACAGAATGCCAATTTCGGCGTTAGGAGAACACATGGGACAAGCACTAGAGCGTCTACAGGGGCTTCTGAACAAGGAAGTCCGACCAGCAGTATCCACCAGCGCAGTATCGCCCACGTTGCCGGATGGTGTGCCGGTATCTGGCACATCGCTGGCTGACACGCTGCCAGATGTTGCGGCTGTACCGATCCCGGATGAGTTTGTCATCCAGAAGTTTGAAGGCGATGATCTGGATTCGGAAAATGACCGGGAGCTGGATGACGATGCAGAACTTGTGCTGGCGGATGACCTGTCAGTCGTGGATGAAGTGGTGCTGGCACAGGCTCAGTTACAGCTCGCTGCGGCACCGGCCAGCACTACGGATTTCATCAAGACTATGACCGCGTATCTGGCACTGGCCCGTAGCAAGGACATGCGTGACCGCCCGGCGATGCACACCAACAAATACTGGAATGCTTTGCCTAGCGATGCGTATCGCGCATTGATGGCACACTGCGCACGTAGCGCAAACTTCTCGGTTGAAAAAGCGGATGAAGTATGGGGTAAGCTCCCGTTCGCGTACCGTACACTTCTAAACTGACACTAAGGAAGTAAGCATGGCAAAGAAAACAACTGCCGTGGTTGGCGATAGCGGCAGCGATTTGAATGCGCTGACGCCATTCGAGCAGCACAAGGGGCGCGGCGTCACCCAACTGGAAATGCAATCACGTTCGGACACATCCGTGTTTCGTCGTGTACACCAAACACTGTCGATTGAGAATCTGGCCAGCCAAGTCCTAGACTTGGAAACTGGCTTTTCGTCGTTTTCCGCTGACTTTAGCCTGACCCCACAACGCATGCTAGAATCTGTGGTTGAAGTGTCTGAGGAAGAACGCGGTCAGCGTATTGACAACAATAACCTGTCTGACGCAGAAACCCAAGGCGTTTACTGGCCGGCCACTGCTATCAAGCGCGTGCTGCCGTTGCTTGGCAAAGAGCTGGTAAGCGTCTATGGTGGTACTTTCACACCGGCTAAGCCAGGGAAGAAAGAAGCTGAGTGGTCGCTGTCAGGTAAGATTCCGCGTCGTCGCCCATCTGGTAACATCTTCCCGGACAACGAGGCGGATGCCTTGACCAAGGAATCGACGGGTCGATATCTGGCACAGCTACAGGCTGATACCGACAACGTGGCTATGGTGCTCAATCGCCTGCCTGCGATTGCACTGAATACTGCGCTACGCACAATCTCTCCATATGGAGGGGCTGGTGCCTACCTTGAAAGCGCTGACTTGGGTATGCTCAGCGCCAACATGGCGGATGAAAAAGACGCGCCGGGCCTGATGCGGGTGATGTGGCCGGCAGCGCAGACTACATATACTCCAGCGCTACTGAATATGTACCTGCGCGATGCACTGAACGCGCTGCGCGACGCAAAGGAAGTGCGTGCTGTGCTGACCAAGGAGGCAACCAAGGCGTGGACACTCAGTTTCGACCGTGAAGGTCTGGAGCGGGGTCGGATGACAACGCTGTCGTTACTGGCCGACTCACAGGCGCTGGAAGGCACTGCTGCATCCAACCGTTTTCTTGAAGCACTCGCCTCATTCCTGCCGAAAGTATCACAAACTCGTGCGCAGCCTGCTGTGTCAGCAGCAGGCCGGGCTGTGTTTATTGCATTCTTGCAGCGGCTGGCCCAGTACACGGCAAACATGCCGTATGACGACCTGACCACCAGCGGTAGCACTGACGTTATCTTGCCAATGCGTGCGATGGGTGAGTTGCCGCTGATGGTTCTGCCATTGCAGAATACTGCCAGCCCAGATGGTAGCCGCCCGCCTGACTATGCCCTGATGACAGCCAATTCCGCGTCCAACTACTACCGTGGGCGCGGCATCAACAAGGTTGAGCAGGTGTTGAGTTCGTTCCCCACAGTGCGCGTTCCAGATAACCCAATCTACGCACGCGACGTGTCGGCTCTCATGCCTATTCTGCAAGACCCCAAAAGCATGACGGCAGAAAGAACCCCCCTTTTCAAGTCATTGGAACGTATCATCTCCACGATGAACGCTGGCCCAGTAAGCGTGCTGTCGCTTCCTGACAAGGCAGCTTACACGCGCGTCGTTCCGTATGTTGACCCTGCGTCTGAAGATTTCGGCAAGCTCGTCAACATCATCAGTTCTGCTGGTGGGCAAAATGAGTATGACCTGAACAACATCCTTGTTGCCAAGATGTTTCCGCGTGACCATTCACGCTCGAAGGTACACCTGACGCTGAACGTGCCATCTGAGCTGGATGTCTTGCATGCTCTCAGCGCGTATCCTGATGTAGCACATGGTGCTATCCAGCTGAACTTCATGCAGTATGCTGTATGTATGGTTAGCTACGCAGGAAAGTACAATCCTGAAGTATCGAAAGGTAAGCGCCCGGAAATGGAGTCGCCGGAGTATCTGTCCTATCTGGTTGATGCCTTTGAGCGCAAACTTCCCAAAGAATTGATCCCTTCCATTTTCCTTGAGTACAAGGAAGGTAAGCATGAGCTGACTACTGACATGGGGCAGTATGCATCCCCTGGTATTTCAGCCATGCTATATCACGTCCTTAACAAGGCTGCGCTGAAGCAAAAGCGTGAGCATAACCCAGAGTACACAGGTCAGATCAGCGCTCCTGAGTTGCTGGACGCCATCGAGGGTGTCGAGCCCGTTGACATGGCGGCCCTTCGTAAGGAAATGCTCGGGGACGCATTGGTTGCTGACGGCTACGGCACCAAGCTAAGCGATGATGAATATAACCGCGCAGTGTCGTTGCTGCGTGCTGCTGGTGCATACTTCACTGGCTATATCGAATATAAGATTCCGGCCATCGCTGCCTTCTTCATGTCTCAAACTGACATGGAGCCGTACTATAACGATGACGGTACTCGCAGTTTCGCCGCCATCCCTGCCATCAACGTGCAAAAGATGTTCGGTGCCATGATCGGCGGCGTGCTTGAGCGTCCGACGCACGACACAAAGGCCATCACCACAGTAACCAGCTCCGGTGTGGACATGCCGGCGTTTTCTGTGCCAGAAGATAGCATTTCTGCTGTGGTTGACCGGCGCAAGGCAATGGGTATTGCCACCAAGAACATTGTGTCGTCCAGTGAAGGCATGTCTATTACAGCAAACGGTAAGGCGTCTTTCGTCCCGGACGTTGCGGTGGAAGCAACGCAAGCGAACTTGCGTGCTTATGCGGCGCTGGCACAAACCCGCTACAGCCTGTATGCGCGTCTTGGTATTGCACCTAACCGTGACATTGTGCGCATTCCCCTATCAAAGATGAACTGGCTGCTGACACCTGGCGCTCCTGACTACGAAGAACGCGCAAATCTGTTGGAAAAGCTGAACAAGACTGTGGACGCCATGCAGGCCATGTCCACGGTGCCGCTTCTGGTCGATACGTCGCTTGGCGTGCTGCTTGGTAGCGGAAGCACTGGGTATGAGAGCCGGGTACTATCAAACAACGGCCCGCTGGCTGACACTTTGGTGGAGGCTCACGTCAACAATAGCCTGCTTTCGACAGCAGCCTATCAGGAGTACACACCTGACGAGTCAACGGCTGCGATGTGGGCCACGCTTGTTGGCGCAAAACAGGTTCCGTCGCTTGATGACCTGTTCAACGAAGCGGTAGACAGATGGGAAAGCGTCGCAGGTGCCCCATTCTCGCCTAACTTCTCCCCAGAGCTGGGGCTTGGTGAGGTAGGCACCATCAAGGTCGGTGGCCGTCCGTGGCCTATTGATGCGACTGGCTTCACTCCTTATGGAGAAATGTCAGCACAGTCTGACGGCACTGTCGACATCGGCAACACCTTTGTGTTTGATGTCAAGTTCGACCTTCCAGAAATGGTAACGCAGGCATACGCTGCCACAGGGGAAGTCAATCTAGCAGATGCTATGCGTGTGGGTAATGACCATGCGGCTTTGCTTGCTGAGGAAGCTACCAAGTTCATGCGCATGTTGGTCGGGGTACGCACACTGCTTGACGGCGGTTTCTCCAGCCATGGGCTGCGCGGTGATATTTTCATGTGGCTACGCGAGCTGGCATCTAGCATCAAACCGGGGCTGGAGCGCACACCACAAAGCGCATACGAGAATCTTCTCGAAGCGTTCAGTAGTGGCATTGACGCACATGTTGATTCTGACGAAGTGCAGGACTTTGGCGCTGCCGGTAGTTCGCGGCTGACTTCCAGTGACCATCACAGCCGCGAGTTCTACACTCGCTACACCAAGGAAATCCCGGCGCTCGGTGAGTCTCTGAAAGGGTTTGGTCGCAAGCACTCTACTTACTTGCAATACTTTGTGCTTGGCACGATGTTCTTGCTGATGCTGGAGCGCTTGCTGGCTGCGGTGCGTGCGCCGGACTGCGTGTTGTATACTCCGATGCAACCGAAGTTCGCTTACGGCATGGGGCGTGACAAGAACGGCAACATCAAGTACCCAATTAGTGTGAACACCCCGTCGTTCCACCAGCTGTGCGAAGACGTCATCCCGCCTATTTTCCTGATGCACGCTGCTGGCCTGCGCAAGAAAGGTGAGTGGGGCTACAAGCGCGACCGTGCGACTGAAGCGCTGGCACGCGGAACCACGTTCAATCAGCAGGTGGCGCTGCCTTATGTGGCAGACGGCGCACACATGATGGCTCACCAGATTGCTGCTGCTGACGCCTGCTACAAAGACACTGCTGATGTACAAACCCGTGAGCGTGCCAATCAACTGCGCGTTGAACCTGGTGGTGGCAAGACTATTCTCGGGGTGGCGCTGTTTTTGCGCGAGCTGGACGCCCCGTATGTGCGTGAATATTACGCCAAGATGTACAACGAGGATGGGTCATTCAAGGTAACTGACCAAGCGGAGTTGCAGCAGCTGTATAGCGAATGCCCATTCCGCCCGTTGGTAGTTTGCCCGAAGGGTCTGAAGGGTAACTGGGCCGAAGATACGTACAAGTTCACAGGGTCGAGCGAAACACGCTTCTTTGACTCGATGAACGTGTACCCGATTTCGTCGGAGGTACTGGCCAGCCGGCCTATTGAAGTCATCCACGCCGAAATCATGGCAGCGCCGCCGAACACGCTATTCGTGACGGACTATTCAACGCTGACTAACCATCACAAGCGGGCTGAACTGCGGGTGGGGGCGGAGGAGTTCACTGTCCACGAAACACTGACGTTCTTCCTGAACGTTGGCTTCACGCACGTCTACTTTGATGAAGCGCACAAGCTGAAGAACCCGGAGCTGGATAACCCCGGTGCGACAACACGCTTGCATGGGATGCGTCTGGCGCAGGCAGCTAACGCGGTGTTTCAAGCCACTGGCACGGCAGCGCCAAACACTCCTGATGACGACAAGGGGATGGGTACGGTATTGGTGCCTGGCCTGTTTGGTAACGAAATGACGGCTGACGCAATTGCTGGCCGCTCGCCGGAAGCCATCAGCGCACGTCTGTGGCGGCTGGAGGATGTGCGCCAACTCACTGCGCATTTGCGCCACGGTGTGAATGTCGTTTCGCTGTCGCAGTCAAACTGGGCGTATGCACTGCCAACCCCGGAGTACATCACCCACGTCATCGACACGCTGGGTAACATCAACACCAACAGCCGCACGGTCACACCACAAGCTGGAAAGAATGGTCAGTATTCGGCTGATGTTAATGTTGCTATCAGCTACTTGTGGGATCGCAAGTATTTCTCCCGCTGGGGTCTGCGTGACATCTCGGAAGTGTATGATGAGCTGACCAACTTCTTTGCCATCTACAACTACAACCTGACCGCGATGCTGAATGAGGCAACCGAAGCCAGTGGAGGTTCGCGTAAGTCGTCAACTGTTGAAGACGATGACGATGATAGCGAAGGGTTTGACGCGGATGATGGCGGTGACGACAACCTGAAAGAGATGTACGCCATCTATGTGAAGCTGATTCAGTTCCTCGGTGATCCAATCAACGATGATCTGAACAACCCGGCGTCACAGACCGAAGGTGGCAAGATCATGGTTCGTGACGAAGGTAAGGAGAATCTGCGCATCGTCACGCTGCCGAAACTGCGCATCCCTGGCCCCAAGCTCCTGTATCTGTACTATTTGCTGCTGCAACACTTCGCGTCTGACTTGGCCTACAAAAAGACCAAGGAAGGCACCGCACCAGTTGTGATTGGCCGCAAGGTTGTGGTTGCGTCCAAGTACAAGCGCACCATCACAGCGGCACTGTCTGCCTTGCCAGCTGAGCTGAAAGAACACGCTACGCTGGTGATGGGTACGTTGACCAAAGACCAGAACATCAGTTCTGAGTTTGCCTTGAACCCGAAGGAGGCTGCGAATAACCTACAAGCCTTCAAGAACTCTGACCAGACGTGGCTGATGTTTTCCACTACGGACAAGATGGGTGAGGGCTTCAACTTGCAGATGGGCAACCGCATCATCTCGCTGGAGCAACCAATCACAGGCGGTGAGCGCTTGCAGTTGGTCAGCCGTGTGCGCCGGCCTGACATTGCCCAGAAATACTCCCGTGAAAAGGTGTATCTGGAAAGCATTGTGCTGGACGGTACGCTTGATGTCACGATGTTGTCTGTGTTCTCGTCCAAGTATGCGACGATGATGTACAGTTCCAATTCCACCAACACGGAAAATACGCTGTGGCAGGATTTGAAAACGCTGCCGCGTCTGAAGCTGAACATCAAGACGTTCCGCAACCTGCGCAACTTCGCAGACCTACGCAAGCTGGTCGCCTCAGACTTCATCAAGCTACCGGAGGACTTGGAAGGCAAGACGTTTGACTACGTGGGGGCGCTGGAAACCTGCTATGCAGCAGACCGCCGTGACTGCGCACGGGCGCTTGAGCGGAACCTTGCCATCGCCACGCGTGCCGGCGAAGCGGAAGGCGACCCGCTGAAGTATCTGGTGCCTGTTGTGGATAACAATGGCGAGCAGGTAGTCATCAGTGGCGAACCGCTATTCAAGCCGAAGCTGTTGCAAAAGGTGGAGCGCAAGGAAGCAGTGGCAGGTACTCGACCCATGCTGTTTAGCCCGGTCATCGACAACGTGCCGGCCTCGCAGCCACGTATGTTTGGGTTTGACGTTGAATCCATGCAGCAAATGTTCGACGTTTACTCTGACGTATCATCGGAAGACATGGTGCGCACTGGCATGGGCGTGTACACCGAGTTTGGCTTTGGTCGTGTACTTGGCTTCAACAAAGACGCCGTGATGGTGCTTTTCCCTAACGGCACCAAGCGGTCATTCTCTGCTTCGCGGCTGACGCTGCTGGGTAATGTCACTCCAGAAAACCAGCGCATGTTGACAATCATGCTGGATGTTGACAGCTACAACGAGGACATCGCCAAGACCGTTCATGGCGAGAAGGCTTCGCTGCTGCTGAAATACTGCGAGTATGAGCGTGTTCCGGGTGGTGTGCAGAAGTGGCAGGTTCATCTGACCGCTAATGGCATTGAGCGCATCGCCAAGATTGGCCCAGTTATGACTGAGGACTCATCCGGCGTACCGTTCGAGCAAACCACACCGTACTTCGACCGCATGCCGACAACGCCGCCGTTCAATCGCCAGCAACGCATCATGCTGCCGGTGGCCCGCGTGGAAGTGGGTGGTATCTTCTGGTTTGACAACGTGCTCTACCGCATCAAGGCGCTGGAAGCCTACCGTCCGGGCAAGCTGGCAATTGACCGCCTTAATGCCAACACGGTTGGTGTGGTTCTGGTGTGCGACGTGGTGGAAGCCGAAGGTGATTCGGTGGCGTCCATTGGGCGTGAAGCGCGGTTCCGCTACGCTGAGCTGTGTGAGCAGGGCCTGCACATCAACTTCAACGTGAAGCCGTCGGTGGCTGCCGTCTACGAAGACTTTCTGCTGTTCCGACTTGGTGAGCCTTTGCCGGACAAGATTGTGTTCGAGCGTACCATCGGTGGTAATCCGGTGCCGTACACCCGTGACATGATTCGTTCGATGGTCATCGAGCAGGCCCGCAAACTGCCGGCTGCGTACATCAATCCGAGCCTAGGCTTTGACTTTGGTGGGCAGTCTACTGCTGACTCCAATGGCACCTACCTTGAGTGGGATGATACCAGCGGCTTGGTTGCTCGCTGGCTTGTCAACAATAAGGGCACTTCCCGCCCGGTTGTCGTCACTGAAGCCTTCGCGCGAGCAGTGGAAGAACTGATTGGCTGGTATGGTAGCGAAGGCAAAGACCGCCGAGCCACTTACACTTCTCTGGTTACGAAAGAACTGGGCCAGAAACCGAAGTCATCGACCCGATTGCTTGGCCTCGGTTCGGAAGCTGACATCGCCCACGCTGGTGGTGTGCAGGCCCGTGCCAAGGAACTTGGTGTCAAGGAAGACCTGCCGCTGGTTTACGTTCCTGCCTCCAGCGTGACCAAGCCGGCTGCGCCTACTGCACCAGCACCAACCAAACCGACAGTGCAATCCCCGGCACCAGCACCACGTGTGCCGTCCGGTACGTTGCCGCTGCCGCCTGCTGCTGGCTCGCGTCCACCAGTATCCCTGCCGCCTGCACCGCCCGCCAGTCGTCGGCCAGCCGGTTCTACGCCTCCACCGCCATTGCCGTCAATCCCACTGCCGACAGTGCCAGTTGCTCAGGTAGCGGCTCCAGCAGCGCAAGTGTCTGACGTTAGCATCCAGGTGGTGCCTATTCTGTCGCAGCTCGGGCAGGAAATCAGCGCTGGGTCATTCACTCCAGTTCTGGCCCTGACGTTTGCACAGCCGCTGGCTACGCACGCTTTCCTGAAGAAGGGTGACTTGCAGGTTACGCTTGGTGGCAAAGTGTATCCCATCCCACGCGACAAGTTCGTGCTGCAATCGTACACTGACGTGCGCATCACCAAGCCGTCCATGTACTACGATCTGGTGGCCTTCTTGAAAGAGAAGAATATCGAGATTGTCAGTTCTTACGTGAATCGTGAGGGTGTCGGCATGGTTGGCTCGCTGAGTTCGCTGGAAATGTTGCTGAAGGCCATGAAGCCCGATGGCTCATTCCAGACACACTTGTCCCCAGAGCTGGCAAACGTCAAGCTGACGCATGTGTTCAAGCAATCGGCTGACGTGGACAAGAGCGGCAATCGCATCGGCAACCTGCAACAGATGTCGGTCAACCCCGTGGTGCTGTATGACGAAAAAGGTGAGCGCTTGCACTTGCTGGTGCGTACCCAGAACGTCATGGCCGTCAAGCGGCTTCAGCAGGCCGCTGCGGCACTGAGCTGGCCGGCTGGCACGGTCAAACCGCCAAGTGGCATGCTGTTTTTGGCAACCATGATTAAAAAGCCAGAGCAGTACGCTGCGATTATCGACGCGCTTCGCGCAGAGCTGAACCTAGACCCTGCACAGTGTGAGCGTGCGAAGGTTGAAGCCGAACAGCTCTTGCACGGTAAGCTGATTGCAAGCTGACAGGTGATTCCCGGCGGACGGTGTTCGTCGGGAATTTCCAAAACACAACACAGGGAGTGCGTATGGATAAGCTCACACTTAGCATGCTGAATATTCTGAAAGGCCTGCGCTACTATCAGGCAGTCACTGAGCCCAAGACATGGGGGCCGGTAGAGACTGAAGCGCTACGTGCGTTTCAGCTCAGCCTTCAGAATGGCTCAGTAGACACAACAGGGGCAGCCCCGGTCGGTCGCTACAGTATGGACAATGTTGTTTTTGGCAAAAAGGTGCTGCGCATCAAAGACGGCCAATATTATCTGGAAGACGCTGCCACTGAACCTGCCGCTGCTGAAACGCCGGACGCTACAGCACCAAAGGCGGTGCCTAAGCTACCGCCTGTCAAACAGGTGGTGGTTCCAGTGACCAAAGCCGCCCCATCTGTCGCAGTGTCTGAGGTTGCGGATACACCAGCAGTGCCTAGCAGCCCGGTAATTTCCGAACCACTGACACAACAGGAGGATCAGTAAAAATGTCGAACGTCAATGTGGATTTTGTCGGCGCATTAGGCACTGGCGATAGCCTGTCATCAGCGCTTGCCGATTGGCACTTGGCCGAGCAAGAGCGCCCGAACGTGGCGATTGCCACGTCGTCTGTGTGCTCAGCGCCGAAGGCATTTCTGGTGAGCGGCGGCTACGTGGCCCACACGCCTTTGCGTGATGGTTCCGTGAATATCATGCCGACCGATGACATGGAAGCGCTGGCAACGGCCAGTTGCGTGCATGATGGCAAGTTGCATGGCGCTGTGTGCGAGACGTGCCACACCGTTTCGGTTTCGTCCGCTGCGGCGCTGCTGCACACCTGCACTACCTGCGGTTCATCCAAGATGAACACCGACGGCGGTGAGCCGCAAGAGGTTGATCTGGTGCAATTCAGCGATGACCCCGCTGATGTGCTGGTCGCAATCTCCAGTGCGAACGACGCGCCTGCCAAACGTTCAGGTGCCAGCTCCCGCACCGTCATTCCTGATCTGGATGATCTGCTGAAGCTAGATTCTCAGTCCGGTGCGCAAGGAAAAATGTGGGGAGAGGGCGGCGAGGATGACGATGATGAGGAGCACGACGACGAGCTGTCCATGTCTGGTGCCCGCGATGTGACTGGCTCTCGCAAGATGCTGGTACAGGCCATGACAACGGTACTGAAAGCCGCTGGTGCCAAGGTCAAGCACACTGATTCGCTGTCGCGCTGGTTGCGTGCTGTCGAAAGCGCTGCGCTGAAGATTGGCAAGGCCGAACTCACCAACGATGATCTACTGAACCTGCGACAGAAGCGTTTCCCTGTGCAGCTTGACGCTAAGCCGAAGGGCAAGGCCCGCGACATTACGTTCATGGTGGAAACGGTGTTTTCGGCCAGGACCGAATACAACAAGTTCACGGAAAAACTGGTCACGATGTACAAGCAGTACGCTGGCCGCTACGGTTATTTCTATACCGTGTTGGGCATGGTGGCACGCATGCTGGATGACGCGCTGTGGACAGCAACCGGCCCCAAGAACTTCGACGGGCGCAAGTGGCCGACGCTGCGCAACGCAATTGGCGCGTACCTTCACGCGCTGGAAACCCACGCAGGGGAAACAATGAGTACATCATCAGCAGTGCCGGTAGGCACCATCGACCTGACCGACGCTTTAGCTGACTCCGGCTTTAACATCGGTGACGAACTCCCACCTGAAGTGGAAGACGAATTGGCAGAGGCCGGCATCAATGGCTATGACCCGGACTACGATCCTGAGTACGAGCCGGACGGTGACACGGACGATGAAACGCTGCTGGGTGCAGGCAGTGACTTCACTGGCAGTGTCACTGAAGCCGATGACCCGATGCCGGAAGTGTTTGAAATGCCGTCAGTGTCCGCGCCGGCTGGCATGGAATCTGCTGACGACGACACTGTGCCAGTCAACATGCTGGCGAGCGTGGTTTCAGCCGGCACACCAGGCAGTTCCAGCTTCGACTTCGTGTCCACCTCCAGCGCCAATGGGCAGCGCCGCTGGCTGGCCTGCTATAACGGCGTGACGGTGGCGGTGGCTGAACGCGCTAATGTTCCGACGGCACTGGCTAACGTTTTCGACGAACCGACCTTCGGTATCTCCATCGCCAATGTGGTTCAGCGCTCCACCGACGTGCAGCAGACGCTGTTGCAGAACGGCTTTGCCCCGCTGCAAGTGGCTGTGAAGATCAGCCCCTTCGTCAAGCAGTACGTGGAAGATGCAGCCAATCAGGCGCTGTCGGTGGCCTCTGCCCAGAACAATGAGCAAATCGAGAGCATCGTCGGCTCGTTGTCTGTTGCGATGCTGGGTGTGGAAAAGCAGTATTTCCCGGACGTGCATAGCCCGCTGCGTCAGGCCATTTGCGCCAGCGCTGCTGCTCACGGCATTTCGTCATCCAAAGTCAACGCTGTGCTGGATACCGCGTTCCAGTCAGGTGCTGTGGTGGAACATGTTGGCGCTGTGATGTCTCTGGCACAACGTCTGGCCGCAATGGTCCCGGAAGTGCGCGAAGGCATGTGCCACGCAATCGCTAGTGCGCCGTACTCGCTGACAGCTTCGCGTGAAGTCGCTGCGCACAACGCCACTGCAATGTCAGTCGCGGCAGCTCAGCCGATGTTGCCGGTGACTGCACCGGGTGTTGGCATGGGCATGTCTGTGTCCACAGCAACTGCACCAGTACCTGCGGTGTTCGGTGGCAACAAGCCTAGCGGCGGTCTGACCATGTTCCGCTCGATTGCAGGCATGTAATTTCGTTTTTCTATCAAGGAGCTTAGTTATGATCCAATACGGCAACTCGTTTTTCGCCAGCGTTGGTGTGTTCACATACCCACTGCACACCAGCATCCTCGGCAAGAATCTTGACGAAGGCACTCCGATGTTCTTCGCCATCGAAAATCAGCAGGCTGTCCTGACCGACGCACCGACCACACGCTACGCTGGCATTCTGCGCCTGCATCAAGCGACTGGCGAGTGGGCAGTCAGCCGCAAGGAATACGTTGCTGACGAAAACGGCAAAATCGCCCTGGCGTTCGCCATCGCTCCCGGCCCGCATTTCAAGGCGGTGCTGGTGGCCGACGACGGCACGCGCACTCCTGTTGATTCCGCTGACGTGACCATCTCGACATCGCGCACTGTGCTGTCGCTTGGTGCGGGCAACAAGGGTAAGAAATACGAAATCACTGCACGCTACACCCCGGACACCAAGAGCCTTTGGTCACTGAATGGTGAGCACGAAGCCTTCGGCAACATCGCGGAAAACGGCTACGGTGCATTGATTCAGTACGGCAACCACACGGTTGCCACCACGGTGTACGATGCTGGCGCGAACTGGGAACTGACTGAAGGCTCGGCACCGCCTGACCTGTATGTCGCCAATGGCATGTTCACGACTGACGGCGACCTGCCAGGCGCAGTCAAGCTGGAAAACACCTTCATCGAAGCAGTTCCGACCATGGGTGCCGATAGCGCCCTGATCTTGAACGTCAAGTAACCGGCCAACAGGAGCTAAACATGAATCAGAATATTGTACAGTGGGCCGGTAAACAAGACGGCAAGACCATGGGCGACGCACTTTCGCTATCCAGCAACGGCAAGTTCGGGCGTGCTGATCTGGACGCCAACAACAACATCAATGCATACAGCACCTCGCACGCATTGGCAATCGCCAGCGCCATGCAGCAGGCAGCCAGCACCAAAACTATTTATCTGGGCACATCCATCACCCGTGCCCAGATTGAGGCGTTTGCCGGCGCTCTGCACTCTGGTGCTGTCACTGGCGAAAAGCTGTCGATCTCGGCAGCCGAAGTTGTCGCGGAATCTGCCCCGCGCCAGTCCATCATGGAGCGGCTACTGAACGAAGTAACCGTTGGCAATGGTGAACCGTTCCGTGTGGCAATGACCAAGCAGACCGTGCGCGCCACGGTGGCTATCTCGGCTTCCGAGATTCGCTACCAAGACCCGGCCACCCCGCTGGAATACCTGAAGCCGTTCCCTATCGTCGCCAAGGCAGAAAAGTCGAATCAGGACATCGTGACTTCGCCAATTGACGCCGTGGAGGACATGTTCAATCAGGTGGCGCAGGCCGGCATCACCGCGCAAGACCGCTTGACCATCAACATGCTGCGCGCTGTGGCTCGCGGTGGTGAGAACATCGAGACGATCACCTACGGTTCGCTGACCCCGCGCCTGCTGGCCGAAACCGTCAACGCCATTCTGACGCAAGGTTTGCCGGCTGGCGCTCTGCTGCTGTCGTCCAACCTCTGGGCGCACATCCTTGGCGAGTCGTCGTTCCATAGCATGTTTGACGCTGTGACCCAGCACGAACTGCTGCTGACCGGCCAGGTTGCGACCATCTTCGGTTTCCCGATCATCACTGACGGTTTCCGCCCACCGGAACTGAAGGTGATGGACGCCAGCGAAATGCTGGCCGTGTCGTCCAAGGAATACTTGGGTGCCTTCGGCTCGCATGGCCCGTGGAAGCCGGTGGACTACGACAAGTCGGTGATTGGCGAAGACAAGCGCGGCGTGTATGCTACTCGGTACATGTACATGGCGATGCCGAACAGCCGCGCCGTGAAACGCACCCTGCTGCGCTAATCCGGCGTACGGCGTTAAGACAAAAGCCCCTAGTCGGTTCGCAGCCTGCTAGGGGCTTTGTTTATGGAGGATGGAATGGAACTGACATTGAATAGCATGCGCCGCCCGGCGCAGATGCTGGCCCGTCGTGCGAAGAAACCGGCCCCTGAGCAAGTGGCTGAAGATGAGCTGGCCGCCGTGCCAGAAGAAGCATCGGCTGAAGATGCTTCAGCGGATGACGAGTTTCTGGATGACCCGTCGCTAGACCCAACACTCGAAGAAGCCGACGCACCATTGCCGACACCAGGCGCGGAGGAAGTCAGCGAAGAGGAGTTTGCAGCGCCAGCCCCGGCCCCCAAAGCCCCGGCCAAGCCTGCCGTTGAAGAAGCAGATGCCCCACCGAAGCCTGCACCAGCCCCGGCAGCCCCTGCTGCGCCGGCCAGTGCCTTGGACGTGAGCAAGCTCGCCAACTACGTGGCTCAGCAGGGCAAGCCACAAGGCACACAGCCCGCTGCTCCTGCACAGACCGCCGCGCCTCAGCAGGAAGTTACGGAAGATCGCGTGCCGACTGCCAGCTCAATGAATAAGCTGGAAGATTTGCTGATGGTGCTGCGCCGTGCTGGCTATGGCCTGTCGCTGACTTCTTCACGCACCGAACTGCTGACCAAGCTGGCAGAATTCGACATGTTGAAGGCGGCACGCGCGCTGGCTAGTCTGCCACCTGATTCTTTCGTGTCTTTGGTCGGCAAGTTCATCCCTGCCGCCAAGCTGATTCCGATGCTACGCAACTTGGGGTTCCGTCCCGCTCACGAAACCCAGATTGACGAAACATACCCGACGACAGCCGCGTATGAACTGGCAATGACCAATGGCATCTTCGTTATGATTGTGTCTGGTGCTTACGATTTCGACAAAGGCACCGAGCTGACCACAGTACGCTACGCCTCGAAGAATGAGCGCCAGCGCTACGGCCTGCTGAACAAGGCGGCTGCACTATCAGTTTCTGCGGCCATGTCCGGCCATGCGCTCTACCCATCCAAGATGCTGGGAGGTCAAGCGTTGCTCAGTGCTGACTTTGTGCAGAACCACGTCGTGCCGGCCCATACCACAGACTCAGTGGTAATGACGGCAGGGGCTTCTGTGTTGGTGTGTTGCTCGGCTGGGCAGCAAGCCACTGGCAAGCTGATGGGATTCATCCACGACAAGGATAACAGCAACGACCCGTTGGTGCTATCATACCTGTCTGATGGCTACATGATCTCCGAGCTTAAAGACGTTTTCGTGAATGGGGCACCACATGGCTAAGGTGAGCGAGCTTGACGAAACGGTAGCACTTGCTATTGCTAGTGCTGTCAAAGAGTACGCGACTGACCCTGATCGTGGCGTGGAACTGTTCAAGGCGGTAGCCAGCAATCCAGCGTTCGCCAAGTCCTACATTCGGCAGGTGGACAACAGTCTTCGGCCAGCGTTGACACTGGCAGGCGTGCGCCATGACCAGCGCAATTCCTAATAGCCAGCTCCACCATCAGAATTCTGGCTTCTCCACGCTGAACTATGGCGGCCAGCCGGGCGATGCCGTCCGGCTGTACGTTGACAAGGCTGCTGAAGAAGCCGTGATGCTGCTGCGCCAATACGAAGCCTCGAATATCCCAATCATTGAGATGCACGTCATCGACATCAAGGCGGTTCTGCGTAGACTCTTTGGCTGGGAGGATGTCATCTTTGAATCAATACCGACGGTGCTCAGCCGCTTCAAGATTGAGGGTAGCGGATGCTACATGCTCCCGCGTATTTCCCTCAGTCTGGATTCCATTGACACGAAGGCTGACCAGATCAACGCTCGCGCCATGGCTAATGCAGGTCTGACTACCTATTCTGAATCAAAGGTTCAGCCAGTGGCCAGAGAGAACCGTTTCGTTCCGGTCGAACTCGGCTTCAAGATTTCCTACTTCTACAGCGACTATCCGACTGCTGTGAAGTTTGCCCAAAACTTCGCCATGCTGTCCGGCTTGCGGCAATTGCGTTACAACACCATGGGCTCGAATTTTGACCATCACTCTGTCATGATGTTTGGCACGAACATTCCGCTGGTGGGAATTGAGACGGCAGACAAGGGGCCAGTGTCTATGATGGCGCTGCCGTTCACGATTCAAACGACATTTGCAACGGTTAATTCCCGACCAGTCATGTCCGATGAGTCATCGCTACTGGCGCATGGTCTAATCACGGAAATCGGCACGCCTGGGGATATTGTTTCCAGCAAGGCGGATTCCCGACCACTGACGCCAGCGGCAGCGTGGGACAACCTATTGAAAAGCACGAAGGGGTAATATGAACAGCGAAGAAGCACGCAAGATCACCGCTGACCTGATTCTCGGCAAAAAGCCACCGACGCTGGCTACGGTGGCAGTAGCCACAGTGTACGCTTCGAGTGGGGTCAACACGCCAGAGGCACAAGGTGTTGCAGCAGCGGTGCAACGCATTGGCGGGGCGCTGGCCCAGCCTGCACGACTGGCCCGCTACCGTGAGTTCGCCACCTTGCTGCACGTCACTGCTGTGTTGGTTAAGGAAGTGCTGGCGACCGGGCGCGGGGAAAGTGCCACCAAGCAGTTGGGTGAAAAGGTACGTGAGCTGCTGTTTGACGCTGGTACTGGCCTAGTGTTTGACATGGCTGAATCTGGCAAGCTGGACTTCAACGCGAAAAGCATCACAGCGCAATGCCGAACGTTGGCTAATGGGCTTGGTTCCAGTGTGATGCAGCACACAGTGTCGCACCACTTCAAGGTGGCGCAAGAAGACGCTGCTGATATTTACATCGAAACTCTGGTGCAGACTGCGCTGGAAGTTGTTATGGACTTGTGAGGAAAACATGCAACTAATTGAAAAAGCACTGATTGCGTTTGCTCAGACAACAGCAGAAGCATTGGCAAGTGGCCCACCTCTTTCTCGTTTTCAGGCGTACATCCTGTGGTCTTTTTCACCGTGGGATCAGCGGTCGCAATTACCAAAGGCTGTGAAAGACTTTTCGGATACTTCTGGGTTGATTAAGAAAGAACAGCCAATCTACACGCAAATCTCAAGAATGGCACTCGGCCTGACGCAGTTTCAATTGCCTGAGTTAAACGGAGCCACGTCAAGGCCAAATGTTTTGTGGGATGCATACATTATGTCTATTTGCGAAGCTGCTTTGCAGCTCACCAGAAATCGCAATCAGACAATCGCCACCATCAAAAAAGAAGTAGAAAACACATGTGCTGGTAGTGTTGAGGCGATCATTCATCAGAAATACAGAGGCACCGTACTGGAACCGCATATGCGTCAATTTCTGCTCGGGGTTACTGTGTCGGCGCTGGCTACTTTTATTCCTGACGTGACTGCTTTTTGACGACAAGGCAAAGAGGAAAACATGCAGCATCAACTGTACGATTCAATCGGTACTCCCATGCGCAAGCGTTACTTGGTTACTGCGTTTGGGCAGGCATGATCTGGCAGGACTAGCTACTTAGCGGCTGGACGCAAAAAGGGGAAGTGGTGCAAACCACTTCCCCTTTTTGCGTCCTTTCTGCGCAGGCTTTGCTCTTTTCTGCCGAACATTCACATTCATCATCCGTTGCTCCAGATAATCAATCCGCTTGTCCAGTGTTTCAAGTTTCATGCCCACGTCCTTTTAATGCAGTTTACGGATTTCATTGCCGACTTTTTCGACGAATGCCTGTGCCATCGCAAGTGCCCCAGTGACAATTGCCTCGGCAGCGGCGTCCACGTAGATGTCTGCGAAGGTTTGCAAATAGTATTCTTTTGATTTCTTCATCGAAACCAGCTCTTTCTTGGCTTCGGCCATCTTTTCTGCGGCTTCCGTCACACCGGCGTAGTCAACTTCTTCCCCACGGGAAACCAACATTAGCAGTTCAACAATGCTCTTGTAGTAGTCCTGCGCCACGTCTTTTGCAAATGTTTCAGTGGCTGACTTGAAAGCCTGAAACTCTTTGTTCATGAACAAAGACAGTGTTTTCACAACTTTGGCATCATCCGTTTTGTTTTTATCTGCGCGATTGTAGTATGCATTGACCAGATCAACCGCGTAACTTGCTGTCTTATTGTCAACGTACCCTTTAAGTGTGCCGTTATAGCTCGCTGTATGAATAATGTACACTTGCACGTAGCTAAGTGTGTTTACCATGTTGTCAACCGTCAGCTTGCCGTCCTTGAGCAGGCTCAGCATCTTGTCCAGTGTTGGTGTGGTGCTCATTGTGTTTCCTTAGTCCAGAATACCGACGCAGCGTTGCATCAGCGGAACAAATGCGCCGTAGAATGGCAGCAGCATGTTGTTCTCAGCAATTACGTTCAGTGCCGTAAATGATAGCTCCACGGCGTCCAGCCCTGTGACTGCTGTCAATGCGCTGGGGTTATCCGTGCCGGCGAAGAAGGCTGACATCTGCTTGAAATCCTCGCTTGCCTCACCACCGTGAACCCTCAAGACCACAGGGCAGGTGGCGCGCTGGCCGGCCCGGCTGATTGGCCCGTGCAGGCAGCGGCTGACGTTATGCACGCTCAGCAGCAAATGCGCCACTTGTTGCGGCAGCGCCAGAAACAGCGCGTCTGCATGCTTGCGGTTTTCCGCTTGCACCATCGGCACGTTCATCAGGCCGTACAGGCTCAGCTTGGCGGTGCTGAAGCCGTCAACAGGCTTGGGGTCGATTTCGTTCATCGTGTACAGCATGGTGGCTACTCCTTGTTCACGTCCACAGCGGTTAGGCTATACCAGCAGCCAGCAGCCTGATTGGCGCAGATGATCTTCCCATCCACCTGACCAAATACTTCGGTCGCGTCCTTGCGTAGGCCATCGAATGTCAGGTCTAGTTTCAACGGGCTATTGAAGCCTGAAACAGTCTGGCGTAGTTGTGGGCGTTCCAGCACACCGATAACCGACACCTCCCCGAATAGCTCAATGTCGCCAATCAAAAAGTGACCACAGGCACTGCTGTGCATCCACCCGCTTTCCGTAGCCCGGCCACCAGCTCCGTCTGCTGACCAAAACATCCAGAGGCCCGTGTCGTCTATTGGCATCTCTGCTGTGTCCTTGTCGCCATGCTTGATGGAGATCAGCGCGAAGTCAGGTTCAGCAGGCGCTGCCGGTCTGGTTCGGGTTGGTGTGTAGTACCGGGCGTAAACCCGAGTCTGCCCGGCCCGCTCCAGCACCGTCGGTAACAGCCCGCTTTGCAAGCGCCACCAGAATGGCGTCAGCCCAGTGGTTCGTGCCAGAAAGTAGCTGTCCTTGTTCTGCAAGATGAACTCTTGTGCTACAAAGTGGCCGCCAACAATGCGGCTATTCTCTGGATAGTCCAGACAGCAGGTGCTGCCGTTCAGCAGGTCAGTGATTACCAGCCGGCCAGAATCTACTGCTGCAACACAGAGCCGTTCGTCGGCTGTCCAGAATGCCTGCTGCGCCCCATCGAGATTACAGGGTGAGCTGGTTCCAGTCCAACGTGATACTTGCACTTGACTTTCCAGCGGCAGCAGCGGGTGGATAGCGGACGTGGGCAGCGTCTCACCATTAACTGAAAAGCCGTTCTTTGATTTTGGGTCGTACATGTCTAGCGGCAGGGCGCAAGCCCTGCCGCGCCTCCTTTACACGGTGGGTTTGTTGTACACGCCAACGTGGACAGACGTTAGGAATTCACGCATGTCGTCATTGGCGTAATAGCACGGTGTCCCGTGCATGACAGCCACCTTATTGCTGAATTGGCGGTAGGCCATAATCTCGTTACGGGCGGTCGTCTGCTTGTAACTGATGATTTTGTCCAGTGCCTGATTGGCGGTTCCGGTGGCATCGTTCATCCAGAGCGGTTCAGCTGCCCGAACACGTTCACCTGCCCGTAGAATGGTGGTGCGCTTGGTGGCCGTGTTGATGAACAGCAGCTGGTTGGATTCCCCAATCACAGCGCTGTAGTCGTTGCTGAACAATTGCACCATATGGGTCAGCGGCCATCCCTTGCCTAGCGCCACTGAGAAGTCAGATGCCTTCACAGCCGCCATGGCGTTCTTCCGCTTGTTCTGCGAGTATGCCGTGTAGGTTTCGGTGCTGGCTTCCCAGGCCAGCACACGCGGTGCGGTGTACCCGCTGGCGATGGTTCCGTTGACCGAGAAGATTTCGGTGTTGGTGTTGCCGACGAACAGCCACGGGAAGCCGTATTTATCCGCCACTGAGGTTGTCCATGGCACTTCGGCATAGCCGAAGTCGGTGCCTAGCTCAAAATCTTCCCATGGCGTGCCGGATAGATAGTAGCGCTTGCGTGCGAATAGCGCCGTGCCTGACTTGTTCACTGGGTCAGTGGTGTCTGGCGTCGCCAGTTCCAGATTGGTGGCGAACAGCGACTTGGCACCGTTGTAGGTCGAACCCAGTTGCAACTTGCACCCGCTACCGAGGGCAGGCAGGCTGAAGTTTGACGGTTGCGCTTGCAGCCAGACACGCGGTGCCCACGACGGATTCGACGGTTCATAGTTCAAGTATCCACCGAACTTCGGCGGGATGGTTTCCCGCATGGTGTACGCCTGACCGTTGAACGTGTAGTCACTGAGCAGCGAAGTCCAGACATCAGTGTTGTTGGAGCCTCGGGCGGCCTGCGCATGATCGGTGATTTTGGCCCCAGTGGCCCCGTAGATCGGATTGCCTGATGCATCAGCAAAGCTGGATGTGGTTGACGCCACCATGTCCGCGCTGATCAGATAGGTGTAGTAGCCACTACGGTCTTTCACCATGCCGTCAGTGACGTATCTGGTGTTACTGAATGAATACTTGCCACCGCTCATGACATGCGAGCGCGCCCGATGCCCGCTGGCTGTGTTAGTGGTTTGCAGATTGTTATTGCCGTTCGCCAGCATAATACCGGCATAGGGGGATTGCGGCCCACTACGCTGATATTGCTTCGACCCTGGAGCGCCAACAACCTGCACTTCAACCGTCATGCTGTTGCCAGCTGCATCCGCTCCTGTGATGAACAGCTTCCCATCGTAGTAACCGTCAATCTCGAACGTGACTTTCATCACATCCACGCCTTGCGGGAACAGGTCGCGCAAGCTGACATCACCAGTAGCCACGCTATTGGTGGTTTTGTCCACCTGCGCAATGTGCAGCATCTTGCCGAGCACGCGGCTGGTGCTGGCTTCGTACTTGGTGGTCAGCATGGCGAAGATAACGCCATTGCTCGTTGTTGCCGCCACCCGGCTGATACGCTGCGTGCGCGATACGTGGTTCGGGTACGTGGTCTGGGCGGTCGGTGCCGGTGCATAGGCGGAAGCGTCAATGCCAGCTTCGACGTAGTAGAACGAGGGGTCATACGGAATCAGCGGCGTGGAGATCAGCGCGCCGTCCGCGTTCGTGAAGCCCACATCAATGCCTGTCTTGCCGTAGTCGCCAGTATACGAGATGGTGCCCGGTGGTGGATTCGTGCCACCCCCGCCACCCCCGCCAGTGGATGTACCCAGAGGCAGGCTACCGGGAAGGCTCAGATGAATCGTTGCAGATAGCATGGAATTTCTCCATTTCAAAGGTTTGAAGTATGAACGCACCAGTGACGCTTGCGACTGAGTTCATGCTCTACGTCGCATCAACACACGTCAAGACATTGAAGCACGGGAAAGTGGCAGTCTCCTGCCCAGACCTGAAGATGCATCAAAGCGTTTGCTTGAGCGACATGCCGAAGCTGGTGCTTGGTTCTGTGTCAACTGTCCTCTGCATACACGCAAATGACAGCGTTGAACTCAAATTCAGGGCAGCTCTTGACGGTGCTGTCACGAATTTGACGTTCAACCGGCTATTCGTGATGCAGGGCCGGCTATTTGACGTGGAGCTTAGCACCAGTTCCGCAACAAAAACGTTTGTGGACATTGCTTGGAATTAAGTACAGGCAGGAGGAAAGCATGATTGAAGAAATGATGACCAAGGCGTTGACCGGACTGGACACCCCGGCTCAACTCAAGGGTGGCGACCCTGGCACGTACATTGAATATTTCGACGACTCTGGCATTCAGCCGGAACCGTCGCGCACCGTCGGCTGCTTCGTGGTCGAAACTGATCGAGGGTATGTGGGCCGTCGCAAGATTCGCAGCATTGACCAGTACCGGCGCATGTATGGGCATAACCCCATGCTGTCCACGTCGTGCTTTGGCCCACTGAATCACCTGCGCTATTCCAACAGCGCTCAGGTGGTGCGGGCTACTGGCGGCGCGACAGCAGGTGTGGCCGTGTTGGCAACTATTCCAGCGGACGACACAGCGCCTGAAGAATTCGTGCGTCGCACCATGTTGCTGCCGGCGCTGGTTGGTGAGCAAGGCGACCCGAAAGACGTGCGCATGTCCGACGACATGGCGGTGGCGTTCGTGTCCCTTCACCCCGGCACCCTACGTGTTGAAATCCGGCTGGAACCGCACTTTGAATCCCCGCTTGGTGGCTTCAAGGTGTTCGTGCATTCGGCACTGGGCGAAGAATATCACCATGTGACGTTCAAGCACCGGCAGGATGGTTACAACGCCCAGATGCACATCGAGGAACGCATCAACTCGAAATCGGAAGTCATCAATGTGTTCGTGAATCCGAACTTCGTTGATGAGCTGGTGGATGAGCTGATTGACGTGCCCATGAAAGTGGTGCTGGGTGGCGCAGTCGCCGGCAGCAAGGTTGATGACGTGGAAGTCATTGACTGCATGCAGCACTTCATCGACAAAGACGCCTGCCTTGCTGACCTGATTGTCCAGAATGGTTGGACATCACCGCAGATCAGCAACATCATGGATGGCATCACCCAGTATCGGCAGGATTGCATGGCGCTGCATGATGTGCCACTGGCGCTGGCCGGCAACCGTGAAGAAATCATTCTGTACCGGGAAGAACGCCTGGCGCTGGACAGCCCGCTGTCCACTCTCTACGTTGACTGGCTGAACGTGCGTGACCCTGTGACGCGCAGCGTGCTTGTCGTTCCCGGCTCAGCCATCGCTGCTGGTTGCTACGCCTACACCGACATCACCGACATGCCGACGGCCAGCCCAGCAGGCAAGCGGCGCGGTGCGCTCGAACGCTTCGGTGTTATCGACACCTACAAGAAGTCGTTCGACCGTGAAGACCGCCACATTCTTGCCCGCCACCAGTGCAACGCTGTGCGCAAAATCGACGAAGACGGCATGTATATCTGGCTGGATGCGACCACGCAAAAGCTGGAATCTGTGCAGTCGTTCATCGGCCCGGTGCGTCTGCGACTGAAGCTCCACAAGCGTATCGTTGCCATCTCCGAAGAATACCACTTCGACGTTCAGAACGAAGTGTACCAGCGCTCGGTGGAAGCTGGTATCCGCGACCTGCTGAAGAAGGAGCAGATGTCGAAGACCATTTCGACTTACAGCGTGTCGTGGACAGCCAAGAATACTCTGGCTGAAAACATGCGTGGGGTGGTCTATCTGCGCATTGAGTACACGGCGATGGCGACGAACCGCCAAATGTTCATTGACTGCCATCTGACATCAACTGGCGTCTATACGCTATACCAAGGAGAAGGCCAATGAAACCGGGGCTGACGCCAGCGCACCAATACTGGGACCCTCACCTGTCGTTTGAATACGAGCTGGTGATTCCCTACATTCCAAGCGACGCCAAGTTCAACATGAGCAATGAGAACGTGTTTGGTGGCGACTACGAAGAAGCCATCTCACGTCAATATGGCGCGTCCACGTCAGGCGCTGGCCTGATGCGTATCTTCTCCACTGCTATTGCTACCCCGGAAAAGACCATTGACGAAGTGCTGGTCAATCTGGCTGGTGGTCACGAACTGGTGTTTGCCGGCCTGCAAAAGACGGCGCACGACGTGGCGGTCACGCTGAAAGAACGGCGCGACCTTATCATGTGGAATTCGATCAACCGCTGGTCGGAATACTGCCGCGCTCACCAGACGCAACACGGTCACTACAAGAAGGACTACTCGGTCACAGCACGGCTGTTTGTGTTTGACCAGATTTCCAAGGAAGTGGCACGCTTCGTGTTGTACGGCTTCTGGCCGAACAACGTGCCTTCGATTGCCTACGATGCTTCCGCGTCAAACGCAATTGAGCATTCCATCACCTTCAAGTGTGACTTCTTCGAGAACGAAATGACCGAAGAAACCACAGACTGGGCGAACTCCATCTGGGGGCCGCATCAAAACCGTCCGTTCTAACCGCTGTATCCTCAAAGGCTCGCCCACTGTGGCGGGCCTTTTTGGTTAATTGGCGCATAGGAGGTGCTTAAATGACCCAGAAAAGCGACAAAGTGCTAACGCCGGCAGAAGTTGCCGACCGCAAAAAGTTAGACAGTATTTTCAAGGCTAGTCGTGAATCAGCCATGCGCTTGCCGCCTGAGATGCAGGCGCTTGGCGAAGAAGCCATGCGGCAGGCCCGTGAGCAGAACATGATTGACACACCCGCGCCAGGGCCTGATATTGAGCCAGACAACGTGCGCCACCTGTTCGACAGTGACCACGACCCAGAATATGCACCGCCACCAGAAGCGAAGTCGGTGCGCGACGTATACCAAATGGGCCGGGACTCTGGCTCACGCGGTGAGACAACGAACCTGAACTTTTCGCGGGAGAAGTTCGACGTTCAGCCTGACCAGCCTGACCAGCGCTATGTAAACAAGCTGGATGGCTTCAATCCGACGGTGCTGCCCCCGTATCGCCAACCGCCTGCCTTGACGCCAAAGGTCAAAGACCAAGCACGCGAGTGGCAGGAGATTGAACTGCTGCCGTCCGACTTTGGGCCGTATCAGGACAAGGTTCTGTACATGTCGCCGTTCTCGCTGAATGATCTGTTCAAGGCAGCGCGCTGGGCGCACACCGGCTCGCCCGAGCACATTATGTCTGCGCTTGACGCCACCGTCTGGCCGCAACACGTGCTGGAGCTGACCATCGCAGACGCCATGGTCATTTTGTACATGCACCGCTCGCTGTCCTACCCGCGCTCACCCCACACGATGGAATGGCAATGCGCTGACGTGGACGCGGGCGGCATGCACTATCCGGGCTGTGGTCACGTCAACCTAACGGAGCTGAAAACCGAAAACATCTACATCACCAGACTGTCTGACGCGGTGCTGGGCTTTTCATATTCCGAGATGCACAAGGACTTTGATCTGCCGCGCATGTCCATCTACGAGGACTACGTGCATCTGGAAGAACAGTCAGCGCTGTGGTCGGACTATTCGGCCCGCTTTGCCGAGTATGAAATCGGTAAGCAGTCGTGGTTACGTGGCTTGATTGACGTGGAGCCGACGCCACCCAAGCAGCCGAAAATGACCATCAACCCAGAGGAACTTTTCATCTGGCGGGCAGCCCTGTGGTATAAGCACGGCTATTCGTTGCGTGAGAAGTACGACAACCTGATGAAAAAGGGGAACAGCGAACTGCTGCTGATCGGGCTAGGGTATGACCGTACCCTAGGGCGGTATGGTGTCAAGGAGGAAACGAAGGTTCGGTGCAGCAAGTGCGGCGCTGAACGCAAGTTCGTTCTTCGCCTGGCACCAGCAGCGTTCGTGCCCTAAGTACACTGCCGAGAATCTGGTGCAGATGATGCGGTTTCTGAAGGATGAACACGTATCTCTGGACATGCCGGCCACGTCGTTTCTCATCATGCATTCGCTGGCCGTCAAGCAGGCAGAGGAAGAAGCCAAGGCCCGCAAGAACAAGCAGCAGGCCCGCAAGACCGACATGCGCACTAATCGGGGCCGGGTATGATGTCCGGAATTTTGGACGATACATATCAGGAGCCTTGAGTGATAACGCTAAATCAGGCCATTGCACAATTCGGTGATCCCGCCATTTCCTGCCGATACTACATTCCGTGGTTGCCGTATGGGCTCCCATCCCTCTGGACGAATGAAGTATCTGTGCCGTTTCGCACCATCTCGTTTGGGCAGCACCAAGCGGCTGCAACCACCTTGAACTTCCCGGAAAGCTACGACGCACCAGACCTGACCATCTCCATTCCCGAAAACTACCAGTACACGGTAGCCAAGGGTTTGGAGAAGTGGTCACAGGCCATCGTCAATGATGACGGGTTCTTTGGCCTACCTATTGACTACAAGCACGATATTGCAATCATTCTGCTGGATACGGCAAAAATGCAGGTGGCAAAAACAGTGCTGTGCCTAAACTGTTCATTTCAAGGGCAGCAAGCGCACACTTACGGTTCATCCTCTGATGTTATCGTGGCCGAGATACCGTTGAAGGTTGATCGTATCAGAATCCTGTGAGGTGCAAATGGCAAAAACGACAATTGGCCCGCCTTCTCTCGATGATATTGTGGAGAGTTCGCGGGCTTCTCTATTTCCAGAGGCCGAAACCGACGCCGCCGCCCGCATGCTGTCGCTGCTGGAGAATATCCTATCATCCAACACTGACTTGCGTTTCATCCGGCGCGACATGCGCATCCTGGCTAAGGCGCGTGGTGAGTTCGCAACAGCCGACTGGCTTGAGCGTATCTACCATCTACTGAACAGCAAGCTGCCGGTGATTGGCGGCGACGGCACTGCCAAGGAATTCGGGGAGTGGCACCGGGCGGCGCAGAACGAAGCAACACTCGTTGAAAAGCTACGCGAGGACTGGCCGCGTTTCACGAAGAAGTCCATGAAGGATATGGATGACTTGCGCAAGGCCATCGCGGCGCTAGACCAGAAAGTCCAGACTAGCGAGCGCCCGGCCCGGCCAATCATTGCGCCGCCGCAACACATGCCGCTGGCTGCTGCCGCCCCGGAAGTGCAGAGTAAGCACTCTGTGGAAACTGACCGGGAAGCAGCCGAGGTTCAGGCGCTGGCCGAAGTGGCGCAGCAGGCCAGTCCTGAACTAGCGGTAGAAGTTCAAGCAGAGCTTAACGACCGCCGCATTGTCAACGCGGTGGAAGGTGTTAAGTCAGAAGTGGCTGCGCTGTCTCGGGCCATCGCAAAGCGGGTGCCTCTGAATCCAGAAGCAGCGGCTGTGCCGCCCCCGCCAACCGCATCAACACCCACACCAGCGGTGGTAGCACCAGCAGCGCCACCTGTGTCGGAAGCTGTCGCGCCAGCAGCCGCACCTGTACCTGCACCGGCTGAAGTACCTGCACCGGCTGAAGTACCTGTTGCGGCTGCAACTCCACAGCCACCACACGCACCGACGCCCGCGCAACCAACACCAGAAACCCCAGTAGCCACACCTGCGCCGGCCAGCAATCCAAACGAGGCGACGACGGCCAAGACGGAAGCCAAGCGGGAGGCGCGGGCCGAGGCTGCCGAAAAACGCAAGTATAAGCTGACCGAAGCCGCCCAGCGCCGTAAGGAAGAACTAGATCAGGTCAACCAGCGCGCCGCCCAGCACCGCAAGGACTACCGCGACATGCTGGCCGCGCAGGAGGCTGCTAAGCTCCAGAAGAAAATGCTGGCGGCCCAGCAGGCACAGGCCCAGGCTAACCAGCCGTCGCTACTAGGCAGCGCAGTGGAGGCTGCCGGCGATTTGCTGGGTGGCAAGAAGTACCGTTACGCTGGGCGCACAGCCGGCACCGTGGCCGAGACAGCGGGCGCAGCTCGCACTGGTGGGTTACTGGCTCGCGCAGCCCCGTATGTTGGAACAGCCGGCAAGCTGGTGGCTGGTGGCGCTGTGCTGGCGGCAGGTGGTGCGCTGATTGACAGCGGCTTTGGCGCGCTAGGTGTCGGCAAGGCACCTGTGGACACCAAGCAGGACGACGCCAATTGGGAGAAAATGTCCCTTGGCGAAAAGATGTTGTCTGGCGTAGGCCGTGGCATTGAAGGTGGTAGCCGTCTACTGTTCATGGACAATCTGGCAAATGCTGCCGCTGCTGACCGCATTGCCAATGAAACGAAGTATCTTGCCGACCGCACACCGCCCGCATCCGTCCCGCCCACCAAGGTTGACAACGCACCTGCTGCTGCACAAACACCAATGGCCGGCGCGATGACGTTCTCGAAGAATTGGCAGCCCTTGGTTGCTGCTGGTTCGTCTATTGGCTCGCTGGATGCCGACAAGATCAAGGCGCAGCGTCTGGCTGGCACTGAGCTTGGCGTGTATAATCAGCGTCAGAAAGCACTGGCTGCCAGCCTAGAGGCCAGCCACGGTGAGCTGAAAAGCCCTGACTATCTACTGCGCCTGCCGTATCTGGAAAAGCAGGGCTCTGGCCTGCCGGCCTCACCGGATGTCGTCAAGACGGCTGCCGCCGCGCTGCCGGGGCAGGCCAACTTCATTAAGGCTGCCGGCACCGCTGTGCGGGCTGACGTGTCTGCACTCGCTGTGATTCCAGACAAGCTGGATGCTTCTCTATCTGCTGTGGAAAAGCACGCCAAGCGCCAAGCCGATTCCACCGTGCAGACCAACGCCGAAGTGTCGTCGCTGAATAAGTCCTTTTTCGACAAGGCGAAAGACTGGTTCAGCGATACCTTCCCGAAGCTGTCCGGCGCGCTGGCCGCTGGTGCTAATGCGGTCGGCAACACGCTGGCGAGCGCCGGGCGTGGCGTGACCAACACCGCCGAAGCTGTCAAGACTGGCGTTCAAACTGCCGCTGACGTTGCGACTGGTGCCCGCGACATTGCCGGTTCGTCAAAGGGTGGCGTGGTTGACCGCACCGTAGCAGCAGCCAAGGAGGGCTGGGCAGCTGCCAAGGGTACTATGGGTGGGCGCACAGCGCTTGACTCATTCACGGCTAAAGAGGAATCCGGCGCGGCGGGCTACAGCGCACTGAACTTGAATGACGTTAAAAACATTGCTTACGGCAAGATTCAATTCAACTCTAAGTATGGCAACTTTCAGAAGGTTATTCAGAAGTATCTGGATACTGGTGATAAGTCCAGCGCCAACTACCAGAAGATTGCCAGTGCCAAAGACGCAATCATGAGCAATAACGTCGCTGCTATGCGTGGTGACAAAGACTTGCAGGCTGCCTTGAAAGGGGCCGGCAAAGAGCAGGCCATGCAGGATGCACAGAATAGCGTAGCATCCACAGAATACGGCGGTAAGGCCAATGAGCTGATGAAGCGCATTAGAGCCAAGTCAGTGGCAGCGTCACAGGTGCTATTCGATAACGCGGTGCAGGGCAAAGCCGACAAGGTGGTATCTCAGACAACCAAGCAGCTAGGTGGCGTCATTGGTGACGTTGGCGCAGATGGCAACGTTATCACCGAGAAGAAGTATCTGGACACGGCGGTGGAAGTGCGCCGCAAGGAATTGCTTGGCTCCAATAAGCAGGCAGCAGCCAGCGCCAATCCCCGCATGGACAAGCTGAAGAAGATTGCCAATGACGAAGGCTTGCTGAATCTGCAATATGACCCCAAGGCGCAAGATGCCAAGCGTGACGCAAACGGCAATCTGGTGACAGTGGCCGGCACGACCGTTGCCCCAGAATCCGTATCTGGTGTTACTCGCAAGGATGGCACTGGTGTGCGACAAGAAGGGTTCGCTACCGCCAAGTCAGTCACCCCCGCACGACAGATGGCCGGCATTGGGCAAAACCTTGTGCAGAACGCTAATGACGTTATGTATAAAGAGATGCAGAACGCCCTTGGTACTAAATATGAGTACAGCGCCAAGAACATCAAGAAAGGTACAATTGACTGTTCCGGCTACGTTGCTCACCTGAATACCACTACCATGGATTCCCTAAACGCTGCGATGGGCCAGCCAGTGTTTTCCAAGCAGGATAAGGCGCTGCTGCAAACCAGTTCGGCTGAACAAATCCGTGGCATCGGCAAGGCCACCGGCAAGGAGTATACCAAAGAAGAACTGATGGCTCCGGGCGGAATCAAAGAAGGCATGATTATTGGCGAGGATCACAAGAACGCCAAGAGTGACCAGCTTAACGGTGGCAAGAACTACGGTGGCATCGACCACATTGTGCAGGCTGTGCGCAACCCAAAAACTGGTGAGCTGGAAATCACACAGGCATCCAGTGGCAAGGGCGTGTCCACCATGCCGCTGGAACAATGGAAGAAGTCACGCGAGGCTGCCGGCATTGGCTTGCGGGGTGTTGACCCCTTGCTTCTGGCCAAAGGTGTTGACCCTGAAACCTTACGGTCAGCGGCTAGACAGAAGCCTGCTGACAGCGCCGCCACGGCAGCACCTACTGCGACAGGAACCGCCCAGCCGGCACAAGCAGGAGCCACTCCAGCCCAGACCAGCACCAAGACGGCAGACGCCAGCACAGGAGGTAAGCCAGTACCGGCAACCACCGCAGCGCAGCCGACTGCTCCCCAAGCCAGTGCAACCAAGACCGCCACCACGGCACCAGTCGCGGCAGCCACACCTGCAACAGCACCTAGCACACCAGCCGCGCAGCCGGCCACCACGCCGAGCACACCAACTGCCACTGCAAGTGCCACGCCTGCTGTAGCACCAACAGGTACGTCTCCAGCAAGCACAACCACTGCCACTGCGCCGTCCACCACCACACAGACCAAGCCAACCAGCACCAAGAAAGCCAAGTTAGCGCCAAAAGCAACGCCTGTAACTAACTGGTCACGCGGCAACCCAGCCCAGCAAGCAGCCGCTAAGGAATCAGTGCGTAGGGCTGTTACGCTGACGCCACCAAAAGCACCGACCGCGCCAACCGCACCAGAAGTTGACGCGGATACTGCCCGCATGATGGATGACATGTACAATGAATTGGGTGCCATTCCGGGTGTGACCACAGCCAATGGTCAGCCGGTGGCCGGCGCGGCACCGAACCAGACCGCTTCAGCTACCCCAAGTATCCCCGCCATGGCAACGACGATTGGCGGCAACACAACACTGTCCACCCCGTTTGGTCAGTTCCCACAAGCTGTGTTGCAAGCCGCTGGCATCAACATCGACCCGCAAAAGTATGTGGCCCGCGCTGCCAAGGTGGGTTCTTTGCTAGAGAAATATGGCGGCAGCACAGGCGCAGCTATCGGGGCACCGCTGAAGAAAGCGCCAAACTGGCTACAGGGTCTGCCGTCAATTGCAGGCAGCGTCCCAACACAAGCTGGGCTAACGCCGGGCTTCAACCCGAACGCGGGTGTGGCCGGCAAGCTACCCGCAGGATTGACTACTGGCCTTCCTGCTGGCCTTCCTGCTGGCCTTCCTGCTGGCCTTCCTGCTGGCCT
>ERZ650312.141-NODE-141-length-35883-cov-6.391816_pt1 | contig 35883 bp, 31 predicted proteins | sample MGYA00376248_ERZ650312 | MGnify/ENA primary metagenome ERZ650312 (study PRJEB26733, sample SAMN07839316) | wastewater metagenome | biome: urban; feature: wastewater treatment plant; material: waste water | place: USA: North Carolina | collected 2016-07-28 ... | reverse complement strand
GCGAACTCGGTGAGGGTGTACGAATCGTCACCGGCGAGTTCATAGACCTTGCCGGCCTGACCCGATGCGGTCAGCGCAACCGCGGCAGCGTCGGCGTAGTCGACGCGCGCGGCGGACGAAATGCGGCCCTCGCCGGCGCTGCCGATGAAGGCGCCGTGTTGCAGCGCCGGCGGGACGCTCGCCAGATAGTTCTCGGTGTACCAGCCGTTGCGCAAGAGGACGTGCGGCAATCCCGACTCGCGCAGGTAAGCCTCGGTCGCCGCGTGTTCGGCCGCCAGACCGAGTGGCGACCGATCGGCGTGCAGAATACTGGTGTAGGCCACGAGTGAAACGCCGGCCTTCTTCGCCGCATCGATGACGTTGCGGTGCTGTGCTGCGCGCTGACCGATCTCGCTCGACGAGATCAGCAGTACTTTCTCCGCGCCCTGAAACGCAGCTTCAAGCAAAGCCGGATCGGTGTAGTCGGCCTTGCGGACCTGAACGCCCAAAGCGGCGAGATCGGCAGCTCGCGCAGGATTGCGCACGGCGGCGACAATCTGGCTGGCAGGCAGTTTATTGAGCAGCGATTGGATGACGAGTCGGCCAAGTTGGCCGGTGGCGCCGGTGATGACGATCATGGAGGTAACTCCTGTGAGGTGTGATGAACGAGCATGCACAGTATCGGATATACTAACTTTTCGTAAGTACGCACCTGGAGGTTAGTGCATGGCCGAAATTTCGAGTCCCATCAGCGATACCGGGCGCATCCCACTCTCCGAACACCTGATGCGCGGCAACCTGTTCGCCGAGGCCTGCCCGTCGCGCGAGGTACTGAAGCACGTCACCAGCCGCTGGGGCGTCCTGCTCCTCGTCGCGCTGATGGCCGGAACCCACCGTTTCAGCGATCTGCGACGCAAGATCGGCGGCGTCAGCGAGAAAATGCTGGCGCAGACCCTGCAATGGCTGGAGGCCGACGGTTTCGTCCTGCGCGTGCAGTACCCGGTCGTGCCGCCGCACGTCGAGTATTCGCTGACGCCATTGGGCCAGGAGGTCGCGCTGCGCGTGCGCGACCTTGCGGATTGGATCGAGGTGAAGTTGCCGGAGATCTTGGATGCCAGGCCGCAGACAGACGCCGCGTCTCCCGCGAACGGTGGGGTTACGACGCATCGGCTTCGGTAGTTTGTGAGGTCTATGTATTGGAGAGAGGCTGGGTTCCGCGCCTGACGCGCGGGCGTACTTTCTTTTGTCTTGCCAAAAGAAAGTAGCCAAAGAAAAAGCGCGCCCACAGCGTCGCCCGGCTGCGCCGGGTGCTCTGCGCTGCTCAGCCGCAACGGGGGGCTGCGGAACTCGGGCCTTCGGCCCTCAGACAGTCCTCGCCCCTTTTTCCGTTGCGTCTTGCGCTGCTCGACGACGCAAAGGGCTGATCGAGAACCAACCGGGGATCGACCGCCAATGGCGTCAGGTTTCGTTCGGTGTGCTTTTCCTCCCCCTCGTAGAGCGCCGAGCAACGGAGGCGAGCCGGGGGCAGTCGGCGAGGACTGTCTGAGGGGCAAAGCCCCGAGTTCCGCAGCCGCCCGGCCGTACGAGTAGCGCAGGGTAGCCGGCAAAGCCGGCCGCGTAACGCGGGGGTCGCCTTTTCTTTGGCTCCTTTCTTTTGGCGACCCAAAAGAAAGGATGCCCGCGCGTCAGGCGCGGAGAACAGCGTTTCGGAAAGCCAGCAGCGCCCTAAACGATCAAGGTGCCAACCTTTCCCTTAACCAACTCCCATCCGCCTGCAACCGATAAGCAATGCGGTCATGCAAGCGCGAGGCACGCCCCTGCCAGAACTCCCAATAATCAGGGACGACGCGATACCCTCCCCAGTGCGGCGGACGCGGTGGATTCAGCCCGAACTTGAGGCCGTACTCGGCAACGCGCGCGACGATGGTGCCGCGCCCCGGGATCACCTCGCTCTGCGGCGACGCCCAGGCGCCGATGCGGCTGCCGAGTGGCCGGCTCTTGAAGTAGGCGTCGGATTCCTCGGCCGACACCTTTTCGACGCGCCCCTCGATGCGCACGACGCGCTCCAGCTCGATCCAGTGGAATTGCAGCGCGGCGAACGGGTTGACCTCAAGCTCCTGCCCCTTGCGGCTGTTGTAGTTGGTGTACCAGACGATGCCGCGTTCGTCGCAGCCCTTGATCAGAACCACCCGCGACGACGGTCGGCCGTTCGCGCCGACGGTTGCCACCGTCATCGCGTTTGGCTCGTGGATGCCGATACGCAACGCCTCCGCCAGCCAGTCCTGAAACTGGCGCAGCGGTTCGCTGGCGACCTGATGCTCTTCAAGCGTGCCCTGCTCGTAGCTCTTGCGCAGGTCGGACAACGGTACGGGCGGCGGAAGTTCTTCACTCATGGCGGATCATCGAAAAGTCGGGAAAGCGCTCATTGTCCCTTGATATACGTTCCGATCAACTGCGTTTCTGCGATGACATGTCCGCGCATCGCCTCCTCAAGCACTGCCTTGCTCGGAAAACGCAGGTCGGGCAGCCCTGCATCGAGCGCGTACAGCTTGAAAAAGTAACGATGCCGGCCGATCGGCGGACACGGCCCGCCGTAGCCCGTGCGCTTCCCGTCATTGACACCCTCAAGCGTTCCCGCTGGCAGCGTCTGTACCGCCTCCGGCAACGCCGCACAGCCGGCGGGCAGGTTGTAGAGTAGCCAGTGCACCCAGGTCATGCGCGGATGCGCCGGGTCCGGTGCGTCGGGGTCGTCGACGATCAGCACCAGGCTCTTCGCTGTCGCCGGCACGCCGCTCCACGCCAGCGGCGGCGAAATGTCGCGACCCTGGCAGGTATACAGGCGCGGAATCGGCTCGTTGTGCGCGAACGCGCTCGAGGTGAGGGTCAAGTCCATGCGCTTCCTCCATTGATTGCGTGAAGTAGGAACACCCGCTCCGGCTATTCGTCGAGGTGGCCGAAACGCTCCAGTGCACCGTGGTCATAGTGCTCGCTTTTCTCATCGACGGCGATCGGCTCGTCAACGAGAAACGTTTCGCCGACTGCCTGACTATCCATCACCGGCTGCACGATCGTCGTTGCGACACGCTCGTCGATCCGGGCGGAAATATGCAAGACGCCGGCCATCACGCCAATCGTCGGATCTTCGCTGAGAACGAGCCACATCTCGTCCGCCGCCGCATCGAGCGACTCGCGGACTTGCGCCTCCATCGCCGGCTGGTCGTCCGCATGCGCGATCGCTCCGAAGCCGAACGAACCGAGCGAAATGACCACCCCGGCGACGCCACCGATAGCCGCCGCCGCAGCACTCACACCGCTGCTGGACGCAAACCGCGTCGCCAACTTCTCGCTGGCGCGCCTGGCCACCGGCGACAGGTACGCGGCAGACGGCACAGCACCCTCGCCACGCGCCGCCTTTTCGATGTGCGTGAGCAAGGCCGTAAATGCCGGAAGACGGATTACCGGTTCGGCGCGGACGAGTTGCAACAGGGACGCGTCGTGTTCATCGTTCTCGGCCGGCGGAGCAAGTGCAATGACCGGAATTCCCGCGAGTCGCGCCTCGAACTGAGCGGGCGGAACGCCGTGACTCTTCGGCAGCACGCGCAGACCCGCAGCGAGTCGCTCGACGAAGAGACGTGTCGCTTCCACCCGCACCGCATCCGGATCAACCTCCTCGGCAACCGGTTCCAACACCTGCTCGCGGTATTGTTCCTGGAGATACGCGGCCAGACGTTGCACCGCCGGATCGACACCGTCACCACCGAGGTTGTACCACGCCACCTTTACGGCCAGCCACCGCTGCGTCCAGTAGCCGGTAAACCACGGGATGAACGCCTCCTCGGTGAAGTCATAGACGCGCCCGCGCCAACGTTCCATTTCGCTTTTCGCGTAATTTTCGGCCGCAACCCGGGCAGTCAGCGATGCCGCCGCGACATCGTTGTCGACCTGCCACCAGGTGTTCTCCGAAACCTGCACCGGCGCCTCGCTCCGCGTGGCGCAACCGGCCAGCAGAACAACCAGCACGACGAACGCCGAACGAAGCCATGGAATGAACAGGCGAGCGACATGGCTCATGACACCACACGGGGGAACGGGATAATCCCAGCATAGGCGACAACCGCCAGCGCAGCAAAACCGGTACGGGCGCCGTGCCAGACGCCTCGTGCGCCGGGCTACAATTGAGCCATTCACAGCCTGCGAGGACACGAACATGCCGCACGAAACCACATGGGAGGCCCACGGCGTATGCCAGAAGTTCCGCGGAACGCTGTCGTCACCGGAACTGCTCGCCGCCCTCGCCGAGATCCAGGAATCCCCTCGCATCAAGTCGATGCGCTACGTAATCCGCGACTTCCTCGCCGTCGCTGTCGCAGACCTCGGCCTCAAGGCCCTGCTGGAGGGCCGCGTCTGGAGTTCCGTGATGCTCGACAAGACTCCCGACGTCGTCGTCGCTGCGATCACGACCAACCCGGAACTCATCACACTGATGAAGACCGCGTCGTCTTACGGGTTAGACGCCTACCCGTTCGCGATATTTTCCAACGAAGAAGAAGCGCGAACGTGGATCGCCGGATTTGACGACAAGCAGCGCTAATCAGCGCCGAGCGCGCCAATCTTGCGCGAAGCTCAGCGCATCCGGCAGAAACTCACGAAAATCTGCGGCGAAGCCTTCCGGGTCGGCGAAAAACTCCTCGATGCCGCCGGCCAGCGAATTGGCGCGGCGCAGGCGGTAGACGGCCATGCGGTCGATCGCTTCGCCAACCGCTTCCGCGTGCCGGTAGGACGTCAGCCAGTCGTACGCTCGCATGCGGGCCGCAACCTCCCACGCTCGCTCGGGAAGGACGGCGGAGAAGTCGTCGAGCGCCGCATAGAGTTGCGCGTTGTAATTCTCTAGCGTGCCGAAACCATGTTCGCTCCAGTCACGTGCGAGTAGGTGGTCATAAAACAGATCGACAAGCACGCCGCCCACGCGCCGCCGCAGCGGGCTGATGCGCGCGCGGCTGGCGATGAAGGCCGGATGACGGTCGGCGAAGCTGTCGATCGCGCGATGCAGCGCGACGCCTGCCGCCAGGTCGGGCGGCAAGCCGGCGGGCAGCGGTCCCTTGACGAAGTCGCCGAGCAGGCCGCCGATGCGGTCGGCCGCGGCATCGCCGGCCAGCAGGGCGTGGGCGAGGAAGTTCATGCCGCAGTTTGCATCAAAGGCCGTCGTCCGTGCTCTTGCGCGGCGGCCATGCCGGGATGCGCCACCCACGCAGCACAGCGAGCAGACGCAGGCCGGTGATGGTGGCGATGCTGAGCGTCGTCGACAGGTGCGGCGCAACGTCGAGCGCATGCAAGGCGAGGAACAGCGCGCAGCCGATGAAGGCGCACAGTGTGTACGGGATGTGGTCGTGGAAGACCTTGGGAATCTCGTTGCACAAGACGTCGCGCAGAACGCCGCCGAAGACTGCGGTGATCGCGCCCATGAGCACCGAGACGATCGGCGGCATGCCGGCGACGACGGCAAGCGAGGTGCCGGAAATGGCAAAGAGGCCGAGCCCGGCCGCGTCGGCGATTTCCATGATCCAGTCGACGAGCTGATGGCGACGCGCGCGCAGCACAAGCGGTGCCGTAACGGTGAGCAGCAGGATGAGCCAGATGTACTCGTGGTGCTGTACCCAGAAGAGCGGCCGGCGGTCAAGCAGCACGTCGCGCAGCGTGCCACCGCCAAAGGCGCTGACGAAGGTGACGGAGAGGACGCCGATGATGTCCATCTTCTTGCGCGCCGACTCGATCAGGCCGGAGAGCGCGAAGGCAAAAGTCGCTGCGACTTCGATGGCGATCAGGATGGATTCAAGTTTCATGGTTAAACACTGACTGGCGCGGCGTGCACGCCGCAAAAAAGTTGGCGCCATCGCTGGCGCCAAGTCGGAAAGACCGGATTGTGCCCTGAAAATTCAGCGCACGTATTTGGCCACGATCTGATCGAGCTCGCCCGACTCCTTCAATTTCAGCAATCCGGCGTTCAGGCTGGCAACCATGGTCTCGCCGGCGGCATTGCCCTTGCGCACGATCACGTACAACGCCGCCGCGCTGTCGGGCTTCTCGACGGTATCGAACTGGTCTTCCTTGCCAGGGAAGATTTTCTTGATCAGCGCCCGCCCGACAAGCTCGTCGGTAATGAAGGCGTCAATGCGCTCGGCGTCGAGCTTCTTGACGTTCTGCTCGTCGCGCTTGACGAGTTGCGGCTTGATGCCGGCCTTCTTGAAGCCCTCGACGTACCAGTAACCGATCACACCGCCCATGCGATAGGGGCTGAGATCGGCGTAACTCTCCCACGCCAAGTCCTTGGTGAGCTTGCCGCCCTTGCGGAAGAAGATGACGTTCTTCGCGTCAATGACCGCCTCCGAGTAGAGGAATTTCTCTTCCCGCTCGGGCGTCTTGAACCACGGCATGGTCCCCGTTGCCTCGCCCGATTCGGCCATCGACATCGCGCGCGCCCACGGCGCCGCGACAAAGCTGACCGTGTGACCCTCCGCCTTGAGCGCCGCCGCGACGATGTCGGTCACGACGCCGCTTACGTTCTTGCCGTCGACGATGGTGTAGGGCACGTAGTCGTCGGTGGTGATGGTGAAGTTATCCGCCAGCGCGTTGCTCGCCACGAGCGCGAGACCGGCGCCGATCAATGCCAGAACTGGTTTCATGGACATTCCTTTCGCATCCGTTCGCTGCAACGATATGGCTCAGACCTTGAACCCGCCAACGACGCCGCGGATATCTTCAACCAGATGCTTGACTGAACGTGCCGCCTCGGCGGTGTTGTTCATCGTCGCGCTCGACTCATCCGAGAGTTGGGCGATGGCTTCGACGCGCTTCGCCAGTTCCGTGCTGGCCGACGTCTGCTCGGAGATGGCCAGCGAAATATCGTTGATCGACGCAACGACCTGGTCGGACGACGACTTCAGCTGCTCGATCACCGAGCCGGCTTCGTCGGCACGCGCCAAACCGCTGCCGACAGCAGCGACGCCGCTGTGCATCTGGTCGACCGACTGGCGGATGCTTTCCTGGACAACACCGATGATGTTGCTGATCTCGCCCGTCGACTTGGTCGTCCGCTCGGCAAGTTTCCTGACTTCGTCGGCCACCACGGCGAAGCCGCGACCGGCCTCGCCCGCCCGCGCCGCTTCGATCGCCGCGTTGAGCGCAAGAAGGTTGGTCTGGTCGGCGATATCCTTGATCACATTGACCACGGAATTGATCTTTTCCGACTCCTTGCCGAGCGCCTCGATCGACGACGACGACTGATTCACCGACTCGGAGATGCGGCGCATTTCAACGAGCAAGTCCTTGACCGCCTGGTTACCGCCGTTGGCCAGGCTGCCGCTCTCCTTCGACAGGCTGCTGACGGCGCCGCTCTGTTCAGCAACGTGCGAGATGCCGACGGTCATCTGCTGCATCGCCGCCGCCATGGAGGCGATGATCTCGCTTTGCTGTTCCGCACGCGTCACCGATTCGTCGATGCCGACCGACATCGTCTCCTCGGCCTGTCCGAGACCGTCGGTACCGGTCACGACCTTGCCGACGATACCTTGCAAGTGTTCGACGAAAGTATTGAACCAGTGCGCCACTTCGCCGATTTCGTCGCGCGACTTCACCACCAGACGCCGGGTCAGGTCGGCTTCGCCGCTGGCGATCTGGCGCAGCGCATCGGTCACGCGCGCCAGCGGACGGAAGACGAGGGTACGCAGACTCGTCGCGAGGACGGCCATCAGAATCGCGTTGAGCACGATCACCTGGATGACGATCTTGACCAGAAGACCGGTCAGCGCCGCGTCACGGCGCGCCGTCGACAGCGCGAATTCGGCGTCGCCCATCGGCTTCATCGTGCCGCTGTCGTTGTACTCCATCGCCAGCTTCTGGCTCTCGCCGGTGAGCTTGACGCCGTCGCCGGCCGGCGTGATCTTCCCGTCGGCGTCGCGCACGCGGCCGGAAACGACCTTGCCCTTGACGCTGACCAGGATCCCGGTGATATCGACGTCGACCATCTCGGCCTCGATCACCTTGTCGATCTGCCCTTCGTCGAAGTTCCACAGGAGTTCAGGCACGTTGATCTTCAACCGGGCGCTCAGGGCCGTCGCCTGTTCGGCCAGGCGTTCATCGAGATCGGCCTTGGCCGTGAAGTAGTTGATCCCGCCTGAGATGAGGAGGATCAGGGTGACGATGCCGACAAACACCGCATTGAGGCGCGCACTGATGCTTTTCATACTGATCCTTCCCTAGGCTTACAGGCAACCAACACCGCAAGAACCGACCGCGGAGTCACGGAATGCGGAGATTTATCGCATTTATCACATATATCGATTATGCACCCAAAGGCAGTTTTCTTCCACCCGTAACCGCCCTGGCGTCCGATCGCCATCGGCACTTACACCGTAGTCGAAAAAACCGCGCAAGCACAGGATCTTCACGAACCCGGACGCGCACAACTCCCGCCCCGCACCATCCGGCGTGGCGCGGGGATTCGCTTGTTACGACTGTTTGCGTCTTGTCGCCGTATTAGCCGGCTAACGCGTCGAGAATCGATACTCGATGCAGCCCGTGTAGAACTCACCCGGTTTGACGCTTGTCGAGGGCAGCTCAGGGTGATTTGGCGAATCCGGGAAACGCGACGGTTCCATGCAGAAGCCACCGCGGAAGACAAAGGCCTTGCCGTCCTTGCCTGCGTCGACCGGCAACTTGCCGGCAAGATTGTTGCCGGTGAAAAACTGCATGCCCGGCTCGCTGCTCCACACTTCGAGCTGCCGGCCCGACGCGGGATGGTAGGCGCGCGCGGCGAATGCGAGCCGTTCGGCAGTGCCCTGCCGTTTGAGGACGAAGTGGTGGTCGAAGCCGTTGGCGCGGCGCACTTGCTCGTCTTCAAGCGCGAGCCCGGCGGCGACGCTGCGCGCCGCGCGGAAATCGAGCGCCGAGCCATCGACCGTGCGCAACTCGCCGGAGGGGAATCCCCCTTCGTCGAGCGCGATGAAGCGGTCGGCATGGATCGTGACCTCGGTATCGAGTACCGGCGTTGTCGGGTCGGCGCCGAGGTTGAAGAAGGTGTGATTGGTGAAGTTGGCCACGGTCTCCTTGTCAATCGCGGCGGCACTCCATTCCATGCGCAGCGCGTTCTCATCGGTGACGCGGTAGATCACGCGCACCGGCAGCGTTCCCGGATAGCCTTCTTCGCCGTCCTGGAACACATACATCAATTCGAGGCTGCTGTCGTCGGGCTGGCGCGCGGCGAATACCCGGAAGCGCGAACCGCGCGTGCCGCCGTGCAGGCTGTGCTGGCCGGCGTTGACGCTCAGCGTCGCGACCGCACCGTTGAGGGGAAAGCGTGCATTGCGAATGCGGTTGGCAAAACGCCCGATGAACGCGCCCATCGACGGCTGGCCGGCAAGCACGGCGTCGATGCTGTCGTAACCAAGCGCCACGTCGCCCATCTCGCCGTTCCGGTCCGGTACCAGGATCTGCTCGACCTTGCCACCATAGTTGGTGATCTTCACGACCATTCCCTTGCCGTTGCGCAAGGTGTAGAGCGTTACCGGCAGGCCGTCGATTGTCTTGGTGAAACGATCAGCGTCGAGTTCCAGCGTTGCTGCCATGTTCGATTCCTCCGAAAGAGTGGTTCCGCACGTTACCGACATGGCAACACGCAAACTGGAATTATATTTCCAATTAAATACATTCTTAGAACCGATTTTCTTTCTTCGGCTTTTCGCCAACCCGTCGTCAGGCGTCGCCCCACTCGCGCAGGAATTGCCGGACGAAGTCTTCCATGAAACGGTGGCGCTCCTCGGCCAGGGCACGGCCGGATGGCGTGTTCATGCGATCCTTCAGGAGCAGCAGCTTTTCGTGAAAGTGGTTGAGGCTCGTCCCGCGCGCCGCCTTGTAGGCCTCGGCTGTCGCGTGCATGACCGGCGCGACGCCGGGATCATGGATCAGGCGGCCGGCGTGCCCGCCGTAGGCGAAACAGCGCGCGATGCCGATCGCGCCGAGCGCATCGAGCCGGTCGGCGTCCTGCACACACTTGCCCTCCAGCGAGCGCATCGCGTTCTTCACGCCGGCGCCCTTGAACGAGATGGTCGCCACGATCTCGACCACCGGCTCGATGACGCTGCGCGGCGCGCCTTCGCTGACGAGCAGGCGCTCAGCTTCGCGCGGGCCGACCGCGTCGTCGCCGCCATGGAACTTCCAGTCGGCGATGTCATGCAACAGGGCGCCAAGCGACGTCACTTGCGCGTCGGCGCCTTCCGCCTCGCCAATCTGTTGGACCAGTTTCCAGACACGATGGATGTGATGCCAGTCGTGCCCCGATCCTTCCGAGGCAAACCGGGCCTTGACGTGACCGGCCACGCGTTCGACAAGGCCGGCGGGATTTTCTGCGGGTGGATTCATGTGAACTCCGGATTCGGCTGATAACAGCAATGCTCAGCGTTCAAACCAAGGCAACAGCGCCTTGGCGGCTTCGATTCGATGTGCGATACCCACCGCCGGGTCGTTCATCACGGCGAGCAAGAAGGCCTTGGGGTTGGTGAAAGATGCAGATGCGCTCACGGCGTCGTTCGGGGCATCCGCACCGGCTGTCTCGCCCGAGGCTGAAAGACGCGCCAGCGCTCGCTCGAAAACCTCGCGCTGGATGCTCGCGATCCCGGCCAGCAGATCGGCTTGCCGTTCGTCGCTCGGCGCCATGTCCAGCCCCGGCTCGTCGGCGAACAGGCTCCCCAGGTCGGCATCGATGAACGCCGACCACTTGCCCAAGGCTTCGTCGAGCACAGGCGGCACTTGCGCCGGATCGCACGCAGCGAAGTCCGGCCCCGCGGCGGGCCAGCCTTCGAGGCAACCCGGCGGCAGATCGCTCAGGTACTCGCGGTGCAGCGCCGTAAGAAAAGCTCGCGCGGCGTCGGCGGCGATCGGCTCGGCGAAGGAAAACCAGAGCCGATAGCCGCCACCGGCGACGATCGAGACGAGCGGCGGCGGAAACTCGAACGCATCCTGCACGCTGCGATGCAGTCTCGCGGCCGCGGCCCAGTCCGCGGCACGGGTAAATCCGAGCACGACGATGCGCGTCACCGTGCCGTTCGCGGGGTCGCCCTCGAGCAGCAAGTTCAGGCGGCGCAGTTCTTCCTTCAGTCTGTTCATGGTTCCGGCAATCCCGTCGTTGCAGCAAAGCCGACATGCTACCCGCGCCGCCACAACTTCGCTGCTGGCACGCGATGACAAGCCCCGGCGAGACCGCTAGACTGGCGACTCCCTTCAACGCCAGCCGGCGCGCGCTGCGCGGAACCGAGCTGCTTTCTCGACACTCCCGACCGTGCTCAATTTCATCTGGATTGCTTTCATCCTCGTCGGTTTACTCGCTGCGCTGGCGCAAGCGTTGCAGGGCGACCTCGAAATCTTCTCGCGCGTCCTCACCGGACTGTTCGACTCAGCCAAGACGGGCTTCGACATCTCGATCGGCCTCGTCGGCGTGATGAGCCTTTGGCTCGGCATCATGAAAGTCGGCGAACGCGGCGGCATCATCCAGTTGTTTGGGCGAGCGCTCGGGCCGTTCTTCCGCCGCGTGTTCCCTGACATCCCCGCAGGCCACCCGGCGAGCGGCAGCATCGTCATGAACGTCAGTGCCAACATGCTCGGCCTCGACAACGCGGCGACGCCGCTCGGCCTCAAGGCGATGCGCGAACTGCAGGAGATCAACCCGCAGAAGGACACGGCGAGCAACCCGATGATCATGTTCCTGGTGCTCAACACGGCCGGCATCACGCTGATTCCGACCGGGGTGATCGCCATCCGCGCCAGCCTCGCCGTCAAGCAGGGGTTGGTCGGTTTCAACGCGGCGGACATCTTCCTGCCGACGCTTTTGGCGACTTTCATCTCCTTCACCACCGGCCTCATCGCCGTCGCCGCCTGGCAGCGCATCAACCTTTTCTGTCGCCCGGTGCTCGCCTTCTACGCCGGCTTCTGCGGCCTCATGGCGGCGCTCTACGCCTGGCTCAACGGCATGCCGCCCGAACAGATGACGCAGACGATCGGCCTGCTCGGCAGCGGCTTGATCATGGCGATCATCGCCGTCTTCATCGCCGTCGCCGCCAGCCGGCGCATCAACGCCTACGAGGCCTTCGTCGAGGGCGCCAAGGAAGGTTTCGGCGTCGCCGTGCAGATCATTCCCTACCTGATCGCGATGTTGATCGCCATTTCCGTCTTCCGTACCACCGGCTGCATGAACTACGTGATCGACGCCATCCGCGCCGCCGTCGTCGCGCTCGGTCTGAACGACGAGTTCGTCCCCGCCCTGCCCGTCGGGCTGATGAAGACACTCTCCGGCAGCGGCGCGCGCGGCCTGATGGTCGACGTGATGACCACCTACGGCGTCGACTCCTTCCCGGGCAAGCTCGCCGCCATCATCCAGGGCTCGACCGAGACGACGTTCTACGTCCTCGCCGTCTACTTCGGCAGCGTCAACATCAGCAAGACCCGCTACGCCGTCGCCTGCGGCCTGATCGCCGACGCGGTCGGACTGGTCGGGGCGATCACCATCGGCTATCTGTTCTATCACTGAGCGGCACGGCAAGTCACCAGGTTCATCGCCGCAGCCTCCTCAAACATCCATGCCCGAAACTGGCTCACCAGAGGCGTGAGTTCGATACCTTGCTGGGTGACGAACCAGTAAGCGCGGTCGTCCGGCAAGGTGACGTCGAGAATGTGGCGGAGACGGCCTTCGCGCAACGCCTCATCGGCCAGCGAACGGCGGGTCAGGGCGACGCCGTGTCCGTTCTCGGCCCACGTCAGCGCCAGCGCAAAGTCGAAGAAGAAGAGACCGCTTTCGGGTTCGCCCCAATCCAGGTCGGCTGCCTTGAACCAGTCGGACCAAGTCTCGCCCGAGCGAGACCAGCCCTCGCCGTCTGAGCGCAGCAAGGTGCAATTGGCTAGGTCGCGAGCCTCGTCGATACGATGGTTGGCCAGGTAGGCCGGGCTGGCGACGACGAGCATTTCGTCGGACATCAGCCGTTCGGCAACCAGCCCCTCGCCATCGCCGCGCAGGCCGAAACGTATGCCGACGTCGATCCCTTCGCGCGCGTAGTCGAGCAAGTTGGACGTCGGCACGATGTTGATTTGCGCTTCCGGCGCCTGCTCGAGAAAGCGGCTGATACGCGGCGTCAGCCAGCACGCGGCGAATGACGGCAGCGTCGTAATGGTCAGGCGGTTCGGGTTGGCACGCCGGCGTACCTGACTTGCCGTCCGCGCGAGTGCGCACAGCGCTTCGTTGGCACCAGCGGCGAGCTCCCGCCCGGCAACCGTCAGGGCCACGCCGCGCCCGACGCGATTGAGCAGCTTGACCCCAAGGGACTCTTCCAGCGCTTTGATCTGCTGGCTCACCGCGCTGTGTGTCACGTAGAGCTCATTCGCGGCCGCCGAGACGCTGCCCAGCCGCGCCACCGCTTCGAAGGCGCGCAACAGATTCAACGGCGGCAGTTTTCCGGGCATCTTCATGTAAGCACCTCTTACGAATCCGTCAGAAATGATCGCTTGTTACAAGCACCACATTCGCCAAGAATCAACCCAGCAGCGTAATCCCGCCCGACACAGGAGAAGTTCATGGTAGCCATGGTAACCGATTCAATCACCGTCGCCGAAGGCCAGGTCGTCGTTTTGCCGCAAGAGACGCATCAGGTCATCCACGCCATCAGCGGGATACTCTGGATCACTCAAGGCGGTAACGCGCGTGACATGCTCTTGCATGCCGGCGAACGGCTCGCGCTGGCTAACGGCGGAATGATCGCGATCCAGTCCTTGCAAGCGGCATCCACCTTCCGCATCACGCCGACACGCCGCTCGCTCGGCAGTCGTCTTCGCGCGTGGCTGGATCGCATGGCGGAAGAAGCGCGCGAGAACCCGATCGCACCGACCCTTGCCGTCGCCCACATCGACGAAGGGTGCAAGACATGAGTTCCTCCCCTCCGCATGAGCTCGCCGCGTTGATGCCAATCGCCCAGCGTCCGGGGCTGATCTTCGAAAGCGGCGCCGGCAACCACCTCGTCGATCAGCACGGGCGACGTTATCTCGACTGGGTTCAGGGTTGGGGCGCTTGCGCGCTCGGTCACTCGCCGGCCGTCGTCGTCGAAGCCATCGCGCGCCAGGCGGCAACGCTGATCAACCCCAGCCCGGCCTTCTTCAATCGTCCGGCCGCGCAGTTGGCTCAGTTCCTCACCGCGAACAGCGTCTTCGACCACGTTTTCTTCGGCAGCTCCGGCGCCGAAGTCAACGAAGGTGCGATCAAACTGGCGCGCAAATGGGGGCAGATTCACCGCAACGGCGCCCACGAGATCATTACCTTCGCCAACGCCTTTCACGGGCGCACGCTGGCGACGATGGCAGCGAGCGGCAAGCCGGGGTGGGATACGCTGTTTGCGCCCGCCATGCCCGGCTTCCGCAAGGCGACGTTGAATAATCTGGCGTCGGTCGAGGCGCTGATCAACCCGAACACGGTGGCGATCATGCTCGAGCCGATCCAGGGCGAGGCGGGCGTCTATCCGGCAAGCCGAGCGTTCGTGGCGGGGCTGGCCGAGCTCTGCCGGCGCGAGAATCTGCTGCTCATCGTTGACGAAGTACAAACTGGTTGCGGGCGTACCGGCGAGCTGTTCCATTATCAGGCGCTGGGTATCGCACCGGACATCATGACACTCGGCAAGGCCATCGGCGGCGGCACGCCGCTCGCCGCCTTGCTCGCCAACCGCCGGGCCTCCTGCTTCGCACCGGGCGACCAGGGCGGCACTTACTGCGGAAACGCGTTGCTCTGCGCGGTTGGCCTGGCGGTCATGCAGACCATTGCCACGCCCCCTTTCCTCGCCACGGTGCGCAGCAACAGCACCTACTTCGCTACCCGACTGCAGGCCGTATCCGCTGACTACGGTTTAGGCGAAGTGCGCGGCAACGGCTTTCTCCTCGCCCTCGAACTCGGGGCCGACATCGCGCCGCAAGTCGTCACCCGTGCGCGGGAAGCCGGGCTACTGCTCAACGCACCGCGCAGCCACTGTTTGCGGTTCATGCCGGCGCTGACCATCTCGCGCAACGACATCGACCACGGACTGAAGATACTGCGCACGGTACTGGAGCAGGTCCGGCGCGAACAATAGCGACTCCACCAGGCGGGAGGGATCGGAGCCATCCGCCACGCCCCGACGACTACGCGGCCGACGACGCGCTCACACTTCGCCCGGGTATCGGATTTCGAGATTGCACAGTCAGGATTGCGCCGCCTCTGCAAGGCGAAGGGCGCAGGCGTGAAGCTGGCGATGGTCGGTCATCCCGGCACAGACCGACTGCCCGCCCGAGATGGTAACCACACGCGAGAAGCGGGCCTTTCTCAGCCGATCGAGGAAACCGATAGTCGCACCCGAGAAAACGCTGTCCCAAAGGCCGTGCAGGACGAGCGGCACGACCGGAACCCGAGGATGAGCGCCGAACACTTGACCAACCCACGCGGCGAAGGGCCGCAGCCGACCGTCGCGGCTCATTTCGCCCTCCGGAAACACGGCCACCACGTCGCCATCGTTCAGCGCCTGCGAGATCGCCGCCAGGGTCGGCGCGGGCAAGCGGCCATCTGCGGACACCTGACTCTCCATGTCCAGTGGAATCGCTCGCCCGTCACGCAACAGCGCGCCAAGGATCGGCTTCAGGAAGTACTTGCGATCGATGACAAAGCGCACCGGACGGCGGCACGCGGCGGTGATGACCAGCGCATCGGCAAAGCTCGTGTGGTTGCTGACGATGAGCGCAGCGCCTTCGGCCGGAACGTGCTCCATACCCTGCTTCTTCAGCCGATACAACGAGTGCGTCAGCAGCCAGATCACAAAGCGGATCAGGAACTCCGGGACCAAGCGATAGATGTAGATCGCGACCACGACGTTGAACAAGGCCGTCGCCAGAAAGAGTTGCGGAATCGACAACCCAAGCGCAAACAAGACCATCGACACACCGGCCGAGGCGACCATGAACAGGGCGTTGAGGATGTTGTTCGCCGCGATGACGCGCGACTGATGGCTCTTCTCGCTGCGGGTTTAAATCAGGGCGTAGAGCGGGACGATATAGAAGCCTCCGAACAGCCCGAGCAACGCAATGTCGGCCAGCAACTGCCAATGCACCGGCTCGCGCAGAAGTCCGGCAAAGTCGTGGATCGCGCCGCTTGGGGCCAACCCCGAGCTCGCCCAATAGAGGTCAACGCCGAACACGGTAAGCCCGATCGCACCGAACGGTACCAGCCCGATTTCCACCTGCCCTGCCGAGAGCTTCTCGCACAGCAACGAGCCAAGGCCAATGCCGAACGAGAAGACGGTCAGCAGAAGGATGAACACGCTTTCGTCGCCGTGCAGGACTTCCTTGGCGAAGGAAGGGAACTGCGCGCGAAACGCAGGTTGTTCTAGGTTTCGGTGAGCGGATTCCAGTTGATCACCAGCGAAGGATCGGAAGGCGGCGAGAGCGGAATGCCGCGACTCACCCAGTAGCCAGCGATGGCAACGCCGATGACGACAACCGAGGTCAGTGCGGGACCGAATGACGACGTCGCCAGCCAGGCCCCGGCGATCTCGCCGACCAGAATAGCGACAAAGGTTCCCATCTCGATCATGCCGTTGCCGCCGATCAGCTCATCCTGCTGCAAGTGCTGGGGCAGATACGAGTACTTGACCGGCCCGAACAGCGTCGAATGGACGCCCATCAGGAAGAGCGCGGAAACCAGCTGCCATAGGCTGTTGGCCATGAACCCCCAGGCGGCGAGGCACATGATCGCGATTTCGAGAAGCTTCACGGAGCGCGCCAGCATCGACTTCTCGAACTTGTCCGCAAGCTGGCCGCTGGTTGCCGAAAACAGGAAGAACGGCAGGATAAACAAGCCCGGCAGCAAGGTGGCCAGCGTCTTGCCATCGAGCGAGGTCAGTTGCCCGGCACGAAACGTCACGAGCGTGATCAGCGCCGTCTTGAAGACGTTATCGTTGAATGCGCCGAGAAACTGGGTGAAGAAGAAAGGGCGGAAGCGCCGTTCGCCCATGAGCTGGAATTGGGAACTCATTGATTGTCTTTTCCTGTCTTGAATGCGATCGATGACGCCTAAAGCGCGTCGGCCTCGGCCATGCGTTTGAGCGCGACGTAGTCGGTCTTGCCCGACCCCAACAATGGAATGGATTCGACGCAACGAATCACGCGCGGCACCGAGAGCTCGGGCGAGCCCGCCGCCTTGGCCGCGGCGAGCAACTGCTCACGCGTCAGCTCGGGCGCGGTGGTGAATAGCACCAGCGCCTCGCCCTTGGCCGCGTCGGCGCGCGTCGATGCGGCGTGGGCGAAGCCGGGAGCGGCCGAAGTCGCGTTCTTCTCGACGACTTCAAGCGAGATCATTTCGCCGGCGATCTTGGCGAAGCGCTTCAGCCGGCCGCGAATATGCACGTAGCCTTCCGCATCGAGGGTGACGATATCGCCCGTCGAATACCAACCGGCACCTTTCGCGTCGGGTTGCTGTAGAACGCCGGGACGATCGAACAGCAGGTAGCCCTTCATGATGTTCGGCCCCTTGATATGCAGCGCCCCGCCTTCTTCGATACCGGGAACCGGCTCTAGTTCGTACTCGATACTTGGCAGAAGCTGCCCGACGCTGCCGACCCGGCAAGCCATCGGCACGTTGACCGCGACGACCGGCGCGCACTCGGTCACGCCGTAGCCTTCGAGGATGCGGATGCCGAACTTGTCGATCCACTGCCGGCGCACGTCTTCCGAGAGCTTTTCCGCACCGGCGACGACGTAGCGCAATCTGCCGAAGTCGTAGGGGTGCGCGTACTTGCCGTAATTGCCGAGGAAGGTCGACGTGCCGAAGAGCACCGTGCAGTCGCGGTCGTAGACGATCTCCGGAATGACGCGGTAGTGCAGCGGCGTCGGGTAGAGGAAGACCTTGCAGCCGGAGACGAGCGGCAGCAGCACGCCGCAGGTCAAGCCGAAGGAGTGGAACAGCGGCAGCGCCATCATGAACTTGTCGAGCGGCGTGAAGTCGGCCACGGCCCGGATCTGGGCGACGTTGGAGAGTACTGAGGCGTGCGAGTGCACGACCCCCTTCGGTTTACCCTCCGAGCCGGAGGTGAAGAGCACGATGGCTGCGTCGTCGGGCGTTTGCTTCACGGCAGCGCAAGCCGGGAATACGAGATGCCACGACACCCAGAGCTTGTCGGCAAGGCCGATCTGCGCCTTGAAGTCTTCGAGGTAGTGGATGGTGATGCCGTCGAGTTGATCGAGGACAGCGCCCAGGCGCGCCTTCTCGACGAAGCCGCGCGAGGCGACGATCGTCTTGATACCGGCCGCCGTGCAGGCCGCGCGCAATCCGTCGGCGCCTGCGGTGTAGTTGAGCATGGCCGGCACGCGTTTGCTCAGCGACAGCCCGAGCACCAGCCCCAGCGTCGGCGCGGCGTTCGGCGTCAGGATACCGACGATCTCGCCCGGCTTCGTCATGCGGCCCGTGACACGGGAAAGCCCCAGCGCCATCTTGAGTAGCGAGCCATACGACTCCTCGATGAGCCGTACGTCCTCGACGAGCTTGTAGTTGGCGCCAAACGTCTTCTTGCCGTCGAGAAAGGACTCGAACAAGGTCCGCTGAGGCCGGGTCGCCACCAGCATGTCGAGCAGGATGTGGCGCATCAGTTCGCCGGCGCGCCGGCGGCGCTCCTTGGCCGACGGCAGATCCGGCATCGGGATCATGCGGCGCGGCTGGATCGAGATTGTCACCTTGGGAAGCAGTTTGCGCGGATAGACGCCGGCGAGCCGCCCGAAGTAGCTGCGCGCCGCACCGTCGATGCGCACCGGGACGACCGTCGCCCCCGTCTTGGCGGCTACAAATGCCGCGCCGTCATAGACCTTCATCAACGAGCCGGTCCGGGTAATCCGCCCTTCCGGAAAGATCACCACCGGCTTCCCGGTTTCAACGAGTTTGACGATCTGCTTCATCGCCAGCGGACTCGTTGAATCCACGGCAAGATGCGGCACAAACCGGAGCAGGAAGGCAAACCCCGGCCGACTGGCGATCTGCGAATGCACGACGAAGACCGCATCGACCGGCATCATCAGACCGATCAGCAAGCCGTCGATGAACGACTCGTGATTGGCCACAATCAGCGTGCGCGGGTTGTTGAACGCCGCTGCGTCGCCGAACAGCTCGACACGGAAGAGGAATTTCAGTACGACGCGAAGGAAGGATTTCAGCATGGTTCTGTTTCCGGGAAGTTAGCTGCGTGCATCTGCGACGAACACTTCGAACACTTCGTCTTCATGCTTCATGGCGCGGCGACGTATGGTAGCCGCGACCATGCCAAACGCAAGCCTATGATTGGCCTGTATCGAATAGAATCGGCAAAGGCATCACCATTCGATACTTCTGCCGATGAACGAAATCAGCCAGCTCGTCAAAACACTGAAACGGCGCCTGAAGAACCAGGGCCTCACCTACCGCGACCTGGCGAAGTCGCTGGCCTTGTCCGAACCGAGCGTCAAGCGCCTGTTCGCCTCCGAACGCTTCACGCTCGATCGCATCGTCGAAATCGCCAATCTGCTCGGTTACACGCTCGCCGAACTCGCGCAGGAGGCTGCCGTGGCGGAAAACCGCCTGCATACGCTCACCGAAGCACAGGAAAAAGAGCTGGTGACCGACACCAAGCTGCTGCTCGTCGCGGTCTGCGTCCTGAACCAATGGCCGGTGGAAGCGATTGTCGAGAAATTCAAGCTGACGCGTCCCGAGTGCATCCAGCGCCTCGTCAAGCTCGATCGCCTGCGTCTCATCACATTGCTGCCCGGCGATCGCGTCCGTCTCAACGTCGCACGCGATTTCGACTGGCTGCCGAAAGGACCGATCCGCAATTACTTCAAGGGTCTCGGCATGAGCGACTTTCTCGGCAGCGACTTTTCGCGACCCAACGAGACGCTGGCCTTTTCCCACGCCATGCTGAGCGAACCCGCCATCGCAAAAATGCAGGCCGAACTGCGCAAGCTGCGCCAGAAATTTGCCGAGCTGCACGAGGAAAGCCTCGCCGAGCCGCTGGACAAGCGCCGCGGCACCGGTATGCTCCTGGCAATGCGCGAATGGGAGATTCGCGCCTTTGTCGAACTGCGCCGCACCTCTGAATAACGCATGAAATCCACTTCAATGAACGCACTAACCATCACCCGCTCCTTGTCGCTCGCCGGCCTCCTTTTCGCCTTTGGCCCGGCGCTGGCTGAAACAACCGCCGTCGCCGAGCAGCAGCCCGAATCCACCGTCCTCTGCACCCGGGACCGCACCGAGCAATTGCGCGCGCTGTCGCCCGAAGATCAGGGCAGCGCCCTGCGTGACGAGATTCGCAACTTCCAGGAGCTTGCCGAAGAAACGCTGTCGACGCGCGCCGCCGCAATCGACCTGTACCACGAACTGCGCGGCAAGCTCGACAAGAACAAGCCGCTCTCCGGCGACGACCTGATGCGCCTCAACCACGGCGCCACCGCGATGCTGGCGCAGCGCGAAGCCCTGCTCCGCATCAGCAAGAAGCACGAGTGCTGGCTCGACTTCTCGATTCCGGCAGATACCGCACGCGCGCAGATGCAGGCCACGGGCATCGCCATGTCGCTCTCCGCTGCGCTGCTGCTCTACGACAACTACCTGTCCGCCGTCTCGCTCTACCGCTCGGACAGTTCGCTGCGTCGCCATCTCAACCGCGACGACAAGTCCTTCGAACTACGCGAAGGCCAACTCAACAAGATCGCGCTCTCCTTCGCCTCTCCGAACAACCGCTTCCGTGTACGCCGCGGGATCCAGTGGTTCGAGGATCATGGCTACGGCGAGATCGCCGCCACCGACAACGACTACCGCTATCTCGTCGAGCTGATCGAACAGAGCCCTGCGCGCAACGCCGTGCGCACCGTCCGGCCGATCGGCTTTGTCGGGAATTTAACCGGCTTCCTCGCGGCGACCGGGCTCGATACCGTCCTCTCGCTCAAGGATCAGGGGATGTTCCTGCCGAGCATGGTCTTCGGCAACGCCGTCGGCCTGGTCGAAAGCCGCAAGGGCAAGCTCGACGACCAGCCGGCGATCCTCGAACAGGTCAGTTCCCGCCTGCGCGCGGGCGACATACTGCTCGAGAAGACGCCGTTCCGCCTGACCGACAGCTTCATTCCCGGGCACTGGGGCCACGTCGCCGTCTGGGTCGGCACGCCCGAAGAATTGCAGGCGCTGGGCATCTGGGACCATCCGGTCGTACGCAAGTACCAAAAGGAAATCGAGGCGGGCCGGGGTGTCGTCGAAGCGTTGCGCGCCGGCGTCAAGATGAACACCATGCGCCATTTCATGAACATCGACGACCTCGCCGTCTTGCGCGACCAGACGTTTTTCGAAACGCAGCGCGTCCAAGCCATCCTGCAGGCGTTGCGGCAAGTCGGCAAAGGCTACGACTTCAACTTCGACGTCCAATCAACCGACCGCATCGTCTGCTCCGAACTCGTCTACCACACCTTCATCCATCGCCAATGGCCCACGGCCAAGGCACTCGGCCGCGTCACGATCAGCCCGGACAACGTCGCACTGCACTCGCTCCCCGGTGACTTCCTCGACGTCGTCGTGCTCTTCCACGACGGGAAGGAGATCACCGAAGCCCCACGCGACTTCATGGCCGGACTGCTCAAGGCGGCACCGCTGAGCAGCCGCCCGCCGGAGACACCTGCGACCTAACAGCCGAAGAGGCCGGCCGGCTTCCCGGCATAAACCGGCTCGCATGACGAATCGCGGTGACCGTGTCGGCGTGTCGTGCTCGGGAAGTGGTTTACCATGGCGCACTCAGCCGCTTTCCTGCTGTCAACGTCCGCTTGGCGGCTTTTGCGCTGCAACCGATCACCCGACACGATGACCACCCACCTCGAAACCGACCATCCCGGCAGCGCCGCAGCGCTGCACGTGACCAACCTGCACAAGCGCTATGACGACAAGGAGGTCGTCTGCGGCATCGATTTCAGCGTGCCGCGCGGCACCTGCTTCGGGCTGCTCGGGCCGAACGGTGCCGGCAAGACGACGACGCTGCGCTGCTGCTTGGGTTTGACCGCGCCGAACGCCGGCGACATCCGGCTCAACGGCTTCTCCGTTCCGTCAAACGCAGCGAGGGCGCGCGAGCAGGTCGGCGTCGTGCCGCAGTTCGACAACCTCGATCCGGACTTCACCGTGAGCGAGAACCTGATGATCTTCGGCGGCTACTTTGGTCTGTCGAGCGCTGCGACCCGCGCGCGCATTCCCGATCTGCTCGAGTTCGCGGGGCTCAAGGGCAAGGAGAACGCGCGCATCCAGACGCTCTCCGGCGGCATGAAGCGGCGCCTGACGCTGGCGCGCGCGCTGGTCAACGACCCGGACATCGTCTTCCTCGACGAGCCGACGACCGGACTCGACCCGCAGGCGCGGCACCTGATCTGGGATCGCCTGAAGCAGCTCACAGCGCGCGGCAAGACGCTGATCCTGACCACGCACTTCATGGACGAGGCCGAACGCCTGTGCGACCGCCTCGCCGTGATCGACCACGGCCGTATGGTGACCGAGGGCGCGCCGCGCGACCTGATCGCCACGCACATCGAACCGCACGTCGTCGAAGTCTTCGGCGATGAGGCCGGCAGCTGGGCGCGTGCGCGCAGCCACCTCGGCGAACGCCTGGAAGTCGCTGGCGAAACCGCCTTCTACTACTGCCACGACACCGCACCGCTGATCGCCGCGCTCGCCGACGAACCCGGCCTGCGTTATCTGCATCGCGCCGCCAGCCTGGAAGACGTCTTCATCAAGCTGACCGGACGCGAGCTGAGGGATTGACCATGAGCACACCGAACCTTTACGCAATTCCCCGCCCCGGCCTGCGCTGGTTGCCCGTCTGGCGGCGCAATTTCCTCGTCTGGCGCAAGCTGGCGATTCCCTCGGTGCTCGGCAACCTCGCTGACCCGCTGATCTACATGCTCGGCCTCGGCTACGGGCTGGGCGGCATGCTGCCGCAGATGAACGGCGTGAGCTACGTCGCCTTCCTCGCCGCCGGCACGGTCGTCGCCAGCACGATGAACGCGGCGACCTTCGAGGCGTTGTACTCGTCGTTCTCGCGCATGCACGTGCAGAAAACCTGGGACGCCATCCTCAACACGCCGCTCTCGCTCGACCACGTGCTGGCCGGCGAACTCGTCTGGGCGGCGAGCAAAAGCCTGCTCTCAGGACTGGCCATCCTGGTCGTCATCTTCGCCCTTGGGCTGACGACTTCACCGCTCGCGCTGTGGGCGATCCCGGTCATCTTCCTCACCGGCATGACCTTCGCCGCGATGGGCCTGATCGTCTGCGCGCTGGCGCCGTCCTACGACTTCTTCATGTACTACTTCACGCTTTTCATCACGCCGATGCTGCTCGTCTCCGGCGTGTTCTTCCCGGCCGACCAGTTGCCGGCCGTCGTGCATGCCGTGGCGTCGTGGCTGCCGCTGGCTCACGCCGTCGGACTGGCGCGCCCGCTGTTGCTTGGCCAGGTTCCTGAAAACGCGCTCATGCACGTTTCGGCGTTGCTCGCCATCGCGCTGGTCGCCTTCTACATCGCCAGCGCGCTGACGCGGCGGCGGTTGCTGAAGTGACCGTCCGGCCATAAGGATCTTCTCGCGATGAGCCACCGCCCCCTTTCGCCCTACGTCACCCGATTCGTGTTCGTCCTCTTGCTGCTGATCGGGAGCAGCGCCTTCGCCCAACTGCCCGGCCTGAGCCTGAAGCCATCGACCACGGCCGATAAGGCGGCCGAGCCCGAGACACCGTCCGCGATCGAAGTCGGCGAGCTTCCCCGCCGCTTGCTTGAGGAGAACTTGTTCCTGCAACAGGCCGCGCAGCGGAACGAGGTGGATGCGAGAATCGATGCATTGGAGCAGCGATTCGGCGAGATCAAGCGCAGCGTCGGGACGCTCGGCGGCAAGATCGCGGGCAAGGAGTTCGACGCGCTCCCGTACTCGGGGCTCGATGCGCTGCAGCGTCACCTGCTGTTTCTCGACAAGAGGCTGACGCAGTTGCAGGAGGACCTGCAGGCGAGTACCCGCCCCTTGTCCGCAGATGCCGGCGAGCTCGCTCAGCGGCGAAGGCTCTGGCAGGAAACCCGTCAGCAATCGGCGGCCTTCATCGCGCCCGAACTGCTCAACGACATGGATGCGCTGAACCGCGAGTTCAGCCAGGTCGCCAACACGGTATCCAAGCCGCTATCGCGTCTGCTCGACCTCAACCGGGAAGCCAGCACCTTGCAGGAAAAGGTCGACAAGCACCTGTCGGCCATACGCGACCAGATCAACGTCATCGATCGCAAGCTCTGGAACTTCGACGCCGAAAACCTGATCACCGCGCTCGAGGACGAGGGTGATCAAGCCAAAGGCAGCATGCAGAGCGTCGTCAGCGGATTTGCGATCCAGGCCGACTTCACGAAGGCCTACAGCGAAGCGGCGCGCACCCGGCATACCGTTCTCGCCGTGCTGGCGCTGCTCGCCTTGCCGCTGTTCATCTCCCTGTCGCGCTGGGCCAAGCGCGTCATCGGTAGCGACACCGATCTGGAGCATTATCGGAAGACACTCAGTCGACCGTTCTCCGCATGGCTGCTGTTTTGCATCATGTGTCTCCTGGCCGTCGACTTCGACGGCCCCTGGTTCGGTTTGCGGCTGCTGCTGGCGTTCGCCTGGCTCCCAGTCATGCGACTGCAGCCGAAGTGGATACGCAACAACATCGGCGGCTGGATCTACACCACCGCCTTCTTCTTCGCCGTCAGCTTCTTCAGCCAGCTGATCACGACGCTGCCCGTCGACTACCGCGTCACGCTGCTCATCAACGGACTGTTGCTTATGGGCACGCTGCTCTGGCTCGTCTATCGTCTCGTCCGCGATCGGCCCACGCGCGACCTGCGCGCCCGAAAGATGGCTCTGCTGCTGTTCGGTGCGACCGGCACGGCGCTGGCCTTCGCCGTCGTCGCCAACATCTTCGGCGGCATCCACCTGGCCGCGCTGCTCACCGATGCTGCGCTCAACAACCTCTATCTGGCGCTCTTTCTTTGCGCCGCGCGCGAAGTCGTTCATGCCTACGCCTACATCCTCACCAAGTCCGGCAAGGAGAATATGCCGCTCAGGACCGAGCATACCGGCCGGGCCTTCGAGGCGGCGTTCAGCCTTTTCAACCTCGCGCTCGGGCTGGCATGGGTGACAGCGACGCTCTACTCGCTGCGCGTGTTCGATCTCGTCAAGACCAAGCTCTATGCCATCTCCGGCTTCACGATCGAGGCAGGCAGCATCTCGATCACCATCGGCGGCATCGTGCTCTTCTGCGGCTCGGTCTATCTCTCGTTCTGGATTGCCCGGACCATCCGCAGCGTGCTCGCGGAGGACGTATTACCCAAGATGACGCTGCCGCGCGGCGTCGCCAACAGCGTATCGACGATGTCCTACTACTCGCTGCTGATGCTCGGCCTGCTCGTGGCGCTGACGGCGGCCGGCTTCCAGATGTCCCAACTGGCGCTCGTGGTCGGGGCACTGAGCGTCGGCATCGGCTTCGGACTCAACACGGTGATCAACAACTTCGTCTGCGGACTCATTCTGATGATCGAACGGCCGATCCAGCCGGGCGACACCATCGAACTCTCGGGCACGATGGGCAAGATCCGCGACATCGGCATCCGCACGACGACCATCACGACCTTTGATGGTGCCGACGTGCTGGTACCGAACGGTCTGCTGCTCTCGGAGAAACTCACCAACTGGACGCTCAGCAATCGGCGGCGGCGTATCGAAGTGGCCGTCGGCGTCGCCTACGACTGCGCACCGCGCGAAGTGCAGGCGCTGCTGCTTGAAGTTGCGCACAAGATCGCGGGCGTCAGCCTTGAGCCACCGCCCGCCGTGGTCTTCACCGGCTTCGGCGAGAGTTCGCTGAATTTCGTGGTACGCGTGTGGACGGACGACTTCGATCTCGGCGGCGATATCGGCAGTGAGATGGCGCTCGAAATCCACGCGGCGCTGAAGGCAGCCGGCATCGAAATCCCCTTCCCGCAGCGCGACCTGCACATTCGCTCGATCGACGCTGGCGTCGTCGCCGCCGTTGCGCCAATCGCGACGAGTACGCTCGCGGAAAGGAACGCCTGAGTCAGCCGGGCGGCCGCAGTGCAGCCGGGTCGCCCCAGGCGTCGCGCAGAATCCGCCGTCCGACCGAAGTGATGCGGCTTTCCAGGCAACTCGCGCATTGTCCGGCGCTGTCGTCAAGACAGGGCTTGCCGTCGTACAACGCGTAATCGCGACGGTATTTCAGCGGCGTCGCCTGCGGCATGATGACGTTGGCGCCGTAGCGCAACCCCTGTTCTCGACCGTCCGGCGCCAACGTCTGCAACGCGGTCGTGGCGGCGATGTTGATTGACGGCAGAAGGAGGCGCGTCGCGGCGATCATGCGCAGCGCCAGCCCGAAGCGTGTCGGCACGTCGGGGATTGCGCCGGGCAGCACAGCTTCTGCGTGCGGAATGTACGGCCCCATGCCGATCATGTCGGCGCCGATGTCACGGAAGAAGAAGAGGTCATCCACGAGGTTATCCAGCGTCTGCCCCGGCAGGCCGATCATGACGCCGGTACCGACGCGATAGCCGATTGCCTTGAGCGCCCTCAGGCAATCGATGCGGGAATCGTAGCGCTGACCAGCCGGATGCAGCGCGGCAAACAGACGCGGCGACGACGTCTCCATGCGCAGCAGGTAGCGGTGCGCGCCCGCAGCGAACCATTCGGCGTAGGTTTCGGGCGACTGCTCTCCGACGCACAGCGTGATGCCAACGCCCTGCGGCAACGCGTCCGACTGCGTCGTGACCTTGATCGCCCGTACCGTATCCGCGACGAAGCGGACAAAGCGCGCATCGCGCCGTTCGCCCGATTGCAGGACGACCGAGCCATAGCCTTGTTCGGCGCACCAGCGCGCCGTTTCGACGATCTCGTCCTGCCGCAGCGTATAGCGCGTCGGCGCACGATTGCTGCGCCGGATGCCGCAGTAGTGGCAGTCGGAAGTGCAGCGGTTGGAAAACTCGATCAGCCCGCGCAGGCGCACCGTATCGCCGCAGTGTTCGAGCAGCGTCCGTTCGGCGGCACGGCGAATGACCTCGACCTCGTCGGCCGCCAGCGCCGCGAGGATGCGGTGCAGGAGTTCGCGGTTCGGCCGGCCACAGTCGAGACTCGCCGCGAGCATGCGAGCTTCGGCGGGAAATGGCGCCTCGGATTTCACTCGCGCGGAGGACATGGGGAGCATCGCGCCAGCCACCACCGGAACGACCGCGATACGTTTCCGCGCCAACGCGGTAACGCTCATTCCGACGCCCCCGCCACACCCCGCTGATACGCCTCCAGCGCCGCCGGGAAGCACTCCAGCGCGCGCTCGATGACGCCCTGCGACACCGAGATGGCCATGCCGTAGTTGGTCATCGGCACGCCTTGCCGCGCGGCGCGGTACTGGCGCACGAGGATCTGCTTGCGCGTGACGGTGCAGCCGCCGCACTGCACCACGATGGCGTACGGCGTGAGGTCTTCGGGGAAATCCTTGCCGGCGCGAACATCGATGTCGAGCGCACCGCCGGCGTAGTGCGCGAGCCAGCGCGGAATCTTCACGCGCCCGATATCGTCTTCGCGCGGGTGGTGCGTACACGCTTCGGCGATCAGCACGCGGTCGCCCGGTTTGAGCCGCGACAGCGCCCCGGCGCCGGCGGCCAGTCCGAGCATGTCGCCTTTGATGCGCGCCATGAGGATGGAGAAGGTCGTCATGCGGATGTCCGGCGGCGTTTCGGCAGCGACGCGCTGCACCACTTGCGAGTCGCAGACGACCAGCCGCGGCGGCGCATTGAGCCGCTCCAGCGCGGCGGCGAGCTCGCTCTCCTTGACGATCAGGGCCAGCGCGTCGTGATCGAGCAGGTCGCGCAGCGCGTGGACCTGCGGCAGGATCAGGCGGCCCTTGGGCGCCCCCAGATCGATCGGCACGACGAGCACGACCGTGTCGCCCGGCGACACGAGATCGCCGACGAACGGCGGATCGACGAGGCACGCGTCCGGCACTTGCCGGAACAGGCCTTCCTTGACGCGTTCGATGCCGTCACCGCAACTCGCCGCCGCGATCACGCTGTCGATGCCGTCCTCTTCGAGCCGAGCCAGCGTTTCCACTGCGGGCCGCGCGAGATCGGACTTGTTGAAAACGACGAGCAGCGGCGTTCCGGCGGCGCGCAGGGCATCGATGATCTCGTGTTCGAACGGCCCCAAGCCCTCCGCGCCGACGACGACGAGGCCGACATCGACGCGTTCGAGCACGGCGCGCGACTTGCCGACGCGCAGCGCGCCCAGTTCGCCGACATCGTCAAAACCGGCCGTATCGACAAAGACGACCGGCCCGAGCGGTGACAGCTCCATCGTCTTCTCGACCGGGTCGGTCGTCGTCCCGGGCTGGTCGGAGACGATCGAAATGGACTGGCCGATCAACGCGTTCATCAGCGTCGACTTGCCGCTGTTGCGACGGCCAAAGAGGCCGATGTGCAAGCGCAATCCTTTGGGCGTTTCAAGCATGAGCCACCTTGCCTAGCAGTAGACGTCGCGCCGGCCGTCGCGGATGCGCGCCAGCATGCGTTCGGAAGTCTTTCGCGCCTTGGCGCTCATGCCGGAGAGTTCGCAGTCGATGGCTTTCTCGCCATCGCAGCGCGCCGATTCCGAGGCATAGTCGATCAGGTACTCCTGGAAGGTCGTGACAGCGTTCGGATCGCATTTGAGCTTGATCAGGCCGGGTTTGGCGAGATCCATGAAATCCTGCCCGGTGCGGCCGAGCCGGTAACACGCCGTACAGAACGAGGGGATGAAGCCCATCGCCGACAGCTCATGCACGACTTCGTCGAGCGAGCGATGGTCGCCGAGCTGGAACTGGCCGGCAGTATTTTCCCCTTCACTGTAGCCGCCGGGATTGGTGCGGCTGCCGGCCGAAATCTGCGAGACGCCGAGCGCGTAGCACTCGCGGCGGATCGCCGCCGATTCGCGCGTCGACAGGATGAGCCCGGTGTAGGGAACGGCGAGGCGCAGGATGGCGATGATCTTCTTGAAATCGAGATCGCTGACCGCGGCCGGTGGCGCCAGCGAAAGATCGGAGTGGTCGGCCGGCTCGATGCGCGGCACGCTGACCGTGTGGCAGCCGACGCCGAACGTCGCTTCCAGATGCGCGATGTGCTGCATCAGGCTGAGAATTTCGAAGCGCCAGTCGTGCAGGCCAAAAAGCACGCCCATGCCGACATCGTCGATGCCGGCATGCATGGCGCGATCGAGGGCGGTGGCGCGCCAGTCGTAGTCGCGCTTGCGACCAGCGGTGTGCACGGTGGCATAGGTCGGCCGGTGGTAGGTTTCCTGGAAGAGCTGGTAGGTGCCGATGCCGGCCTGCTTGAGCTGGCGAAATTCCTCGACTTCGAGCGGCGCGAGGTTGACGTTGAGGCGCCGGATATTGCCGGTGGCATCGGTCACGTCATAGACGGCGGCAATGGCATCGAGCACGTACTGGAAGCCGCCGTTCGCCGCCGAATAGCCTTCGCCGGCGACCAGCAGCAGGCGCTTGTGTCCCTGCCTGATCAGTTCGGCGGTGTCGCGCTTGATGCCGTCCATGACGAGCGCGGTGCGCGGCAGCGCCTTGTTCGACGCGCGGAAGGCGCAGTAGGTGCATTCGTTGCCGCACACATTGGAGATGTAGAGCGGGGCGAAGAGCACCATGCGATGCCCGTAGATCTGCTCCTTGACGCTGCGCGCCGTGGCGAACAACTCCTCGATCTGTTCAGGCGCACTGATCTGGCAGAGGGCCGCCACGTCCGCCATGTCCAGCCCTTTGAGTTCCCGCGCCTTCTGCAGCACGGCGCGAATCCGTCCGTCGTCGCGCACGGCACCGTGCAGGATGTCGTCGACCGCGCCGGCGTTGAGCCAGTCGCCTGTTTGCTGTTGCGTCATCTCGAAGCTCTCCGTCTCAGCGCCTGCCCTGCGCGTCGATCTCGTCCCACTCGGCCTGCACGTTCGCCTCCACGCCGCACGGGCGCGAGCTGTAGTGCGTGTGCAGCATGTGGTGCGCCTTCTCCGAATGCGGCGCCTCCAAGTAGTCGGCGTAGAGCTTCTGTACCTGCCGGTTGTTGTGCGACTGGCGCACGCGTACCTTGGTGCGGTCGATGTCGAAGATCGTCTCGCGTCGCTTCATCGCGTAGGGTATGTAGGCCTTCTTCGAGCGCAGCGTCCCACCGCCGTCAACGCAACCGCCGGGGCAGGCCATGATCTCGATGAAGTCGAAATCCGCGCTGCCGTCGAGCACCGCCTCGACCAGCTTGCGCGTGCCCTTGAGGCCGTGGCACATGGCGACCTTGATCTCGCCGAACTCGCCGCCGAGATTGACATGGGCCGAGCGCACGTTTTCGAAGCCGCGCAGCTGCGCCACCTCGACGTGCTCCAGTTCCTTGCCGTTGACCACGTAGTACATGGTGCGCACGGCCGCTTCCATGACGCCGCCGGTGGTGCCGAAGATGGCGCCGGCGCCCGAGTATTCGCTCATCAGCGGATCGTCGTAGGTCGACGGTTCGAGCTGCTTGAGGTTGATCCCTTCGCGGCGCAGCAGGCGGGCGAACTCGCGCATGGTGAGCACGATGTCGACGTCCGGAATGCCGTTCGTCGCCAGTTGCTCGCGCGCCGCTTCGCCCTTCTTCGCTGTGCACGGCATGATCGAGATCATGCGCATCATCTTCGGGTCGATGCCGCGCTTTTGCGCCAGATAGGTCTTGGCGACCTTGCCCATCACCGCCTGCGGCGAACGCGTCGTCGACAGGAGCGGCAGGACTTCCGGGTAGTGCTTTTCGGCGAAGTTGATCCACGCCGGGCAGCACGAGGTGAAGGTCGGGCGCTTCTTTTCTTTCAGGTGGCCGAGCAGCTCGGTCCCTTCCTCCATGATCACGACGTCGGCGCCGAAGTTGGTGTCGAGGATCACGTCGGCGCCGAGCTTGCGCAGCGCGGCGATGATCTGCCCCTCGACGTTGGTTCCCGGCGGCAGGCCGAATTCCTCACCGAAACCGACGCGGATCGCCGGCGCGGTCTGGAACACGGTAATGATGTCCGGGTCGGCGAGGTAGTCGAGCACTTCCTGCGTCTGGTCGCGTTCGGCCAGCGCACCGGTCGGGCAGACCATGACGCATTGCCCGCAGGTCACGCACGGCGAGGCATCGACCGAACCGCCTTTGAGACGCACGCCGGCGGTGTTGCCCCAGCCCGAAAGTTCGAGCGCGTCGACGTCCTGGATCTTGCGGCACACCGCGACACAACGTGCGCAGCGAATGCAGCGGCTGCGGTCGTAGATGATCGGCTGACTGCCAGTGTCGGGCGGCAGATCCTTCCAGCCCTCGGTGTAGCGAAAGCGCACCTGCTTCAAGCCAACCGAATTGGCCGCGACCAGCAGCTCGCAACGCCCGGTGCGCGGGCAGGTCGAGCAGTCCTGACGATGGTCGGCCATCGTCATTTCCATCTGCAACTGGCGCATTTCCTGGACCTTGTGCGTCCGGGTCAACACGTTCCAGCCCTCGACCATCGGGGTGTCGCAGGCCGTCACGTAGCGCGGCGCGGCGGTGTCGCCGGCGCGCACTTCGACCAAGCAGACGCGGCAGGTGCCCGGCGCGTGGTCGATGTCGTGCAGTTCGCAGAGCGTCGGAATGTGAATGTCGTTGCGGCGCGCAACGTCGAGGATCGTTTCGTTGGCCGTGAATTCAAAGTCGCGGCCGTTAATCTTGGCGAACATGGATGTCTACCCCGCAATGGCTGTCAGTTTCTGCTCGTGACCGGTGCCGTAGCCATTCGCGTTGCCGTTCTTCAACGACTTCGCGGTCACGATCGAATAGATGCAATAGCAGCGCAGGCAGCGCCTCGCCTCCTCGTAGGCATCGCCCTTGGCCAGCACGCCGTCGACTTCGGCGAAGCTCGTGATGCGTTCGGCGGCATCCTTTTCCGGGACAGGAATTCGCGGCCGCTGAATCACCGGGTTGTTAAGGCATTCGCCGTCGAGCAGGTGGTTTCTGGCGAGCAGCTTCTGCATGCGGAACGCCGGCGTCAGACGAATCTCGCCGTGCAGGAGATAGTCGCGAATACTCGCCGCCGCGCGCTCGCCGTGGTCGAGCGCATTGACCAGCGTCTGCGGCCCGAGTACACAATCGCCACCGGCAAACACGCCGCGGCGCGAGGTCTCCAGCGTGTCCGGGTTCACCGTGATGCAGTTCCAGCGGTCGCGTGCAACGCCTTCCTCAGGCTGCAGCGCGTCCCTGTCCACCTGCTGGCCGATCGCCGCGATGAGGAGATCGCACTTCATGAACGATTCACTACCGGGAATCGGCTCGACGCTGCGCCGGCCCTTGGCGTCGAGTTCGGTCTGACGCATCTGCACGAGTTCGACGCCCTGCAACTTGCCATTCTCGATAACCAGCGCCGACGGATTGGAGAGGCAATGGAAGATGACCCCCTCTTCTTCGGCGGCGTGGATTTCGTCGTGTTCCGCCGGCATATCCTCGACGGTGCGCCGATAGACGAGATGCACCGAACGCGCGCCCATGCGCCGCGCCGAGCGCACGCAATCCATGGCCACGTTGCCGCCGCCGACGACGACCACGTCGCCCTCGACCGCGAACGGCTCGCCGTATTCGACGTGCTTGTGCACATTGAGCAGGAAGTCGACGCCAGAGGCGTAGCCGACCGGCTTCTGCTCCTCGTTGCGCACGCCGAGCGTCGTGCCCTGGCTCGCGCCGTAACCGAGAAACACCGCGTCGTAGCCGCTCGCCAGCAGGGTATCGAGCGCGAAATCGCGACCGAGCACCTTGCCGTAGAAGAAGTTGCCGCCCAACTGGCGGATGATGTCCTCGCTCTCGGCCTTCACCACATCCTTGGGCAGACGATAGCTCGGGATGCCGATCGACGCCATGCCGCCCGACGCTTGCTGCGCGTCGAAGACGTCGACCTGGAAGCCATCGAGCAGCAACTTGTAGGCGCAGGTGATCCCCGCCGGCCCGGCACCGATCACCGCGACGCGCTGCGGGTGCTGCACCGACGGACGCGTGAACTTGAGCCGTTTGTTGGCCAGCGCCTGATCGGCGGCGTAACGCTTGAGCATGCGGATGCCGACCGCGCCTTCGGCCCCGGCGCGGCGGCAGGCGTCTTCGCAGAAGCGCACGCAGACGCGCCCGCAGGTCGCGGCCATCGAGTACTTTTCGAGAATGACGCCGAGCGCGAAGTCGAACTTGCCGCCCTTGACGCCGTCGATGTACTTCGGCACGTCGATCTTCGACGGGCACGCCTCGATGCATGGTGCCGTCGTGTAGGCGAAACTGTGTTGGAACACCGCCTGCGCCGGCGACAGCGGTTTGAGCTCGTCGCGGAAATGGCGCAGCGCGTCGAGCAGCGCGCGGGCGCAGCTTTGCCCGAGGCCGCACAGCGACGTGCTACTCACCTGCTCGGCCAGTTCCTCGAGTTCCTTGAACGCACCGGCCGGCGCAGAGCCATTCGCGACGCTCTTCAGCAGGTCGCGCATCCGCTGGGTGCCGACACGACATGGCGTGCACCGGCCGCAGGACTCGCCGGCCGCGTGGCTCATGTACTGGCTGAGCGCTTCGGCCAACGAAATGTCCGGATCAAGGACAAGGAAACCCCGGTTGGCGATGAACGCCTTGGTCGGATTGTCCGGTGCGAAATCGTCGAGCCCTGCGAGGGCGATTTCAAAACCGGCAGACCTTTCGGAACGGTAATCGTGAACCTTCCCGTCCCAAACCCCATACACTGAATGCGCCACTTTCATCCCCCAAATCAACCTGTATGCAACCTGTGTGACGTGGAACAACGCTTCGGCTAGTGCTTTTGGTCGTCCGCGTCGCGACAACGCAGGACTGTTTTTGTTCCTCCAGTGTAGAGGCGACAAATCTTTATTTAAAGCTAAACTTTTTTTACGTTAATCAAACCATTGCTTAACAATCAGACAAAAAAAGGGCGGGAATCCCTCCTTGGGAAACCCGCCCTTTATTTGCTTTGCCCGCTTGAACGGGGAATCGCTCAGTGGTTCTCCGGCACCATGTTGATCGCGCCGCACGGACACTCGGCCACGCAGAGGCCACAGCCCTTGCAGTAGTCGTAGTTGAACTCGAAGCGCTTGCCCGGCCCGAGCTTGATCACTGCATTGTCGGGGCAGACGCCATAGCAGTTGTCGCACTCGAAGCAGTTGCCACACGACAGACACCGCCGAGCTTCGAACAGCGCAGTGCTCTCGTCGAGCCCGCCTTGCACTTCCTCGAACGTCGATTGACGACGGATGATGTCGAGCGTCGGACGCACGGTCTTCGGCGCGTCCGAGTAGTACCAGGTGTTGAGCTTCTCGAAGGTGGCCAGTGGGTGCTTCGGCGGCGCCACGTAAGCCGAGCCGCGCAGCCAGGCATCGATGTTCTTGGCCGCCTTCTTGCCGTGCCCGACGCCGACCGTAATGTTGCGCTCGGCCGGAACCATGTCGCCACCGGCAAAGATACCGGCGTGGCCGGTCATCATGTTGGCGTCGACCTTGACCACGCCGTCAGTCACTTCGAGCCCCGGCACGCCGTTGAGCAAGCCGAGATCGACATCCTGACCGAGTGCGAGAACGACCGAGTCGGCTTCCAGCGTTTCGATTTCGCCGGTCGGCTGCGGAAAGCCCGACGAGTCGAGTTCCATCTTCTCGATCGTGATGCTCGATTCGCCTGCCTGCTTAATCGTGGACAGCCACTTGATCATGACGCCTTCCTGCATCGCCTCTTCGACTTCGAAGTCGTGCGCCGGCATCTTGTCGCGCGTACGGCGGTAGACGATGATCGGTTCGGCGCCCATGCGCTTGGCGGTGCGCGCGACGTCAATCGCGGTGTTGCCGCCGCCATAGACGATGACGCGGCGGCCGAGCATCGGCTTCTCTTCGCCTTCCATGCTGCGCAGCACCGAGACGGCATCGACGATCTTCGAAACGGCGCCGGCCGGGATGTTGGTGCGCTTGCCGATGTGCGCGCCGACGGCGAGGAAGGCGGCGTCGAACTGGCCTTCCTGCATCGTTTCGAGAATGTTGTCGACCTTGGTGTTGAGCCTGACCTCGACGCCCATATCGATGACGCGCTGCATCTCGGCGTCGAGCACTTCGCGCGGCAGGCGGTACTTGGGAATGCCGAAGCGCATCATGCCGCCGAGCATTGGCCCGGCTTCGTAGACCGTCACGCGATGTCCGAGACGACGCAGGTGATACGCGGCGGCCATACCCGACGGGCCACCGCCGACGATCAGCACATGCTTGCCCGACTCGGCAGCCGGTGGAACCAGTTTCCAGCCGCGCTTGATCGCCTCGTCGCCCAGGAAACGCTCGACCGAATTGATCCCCACTGCTGCGTCAAGATTGGCGCGGTTACAGGCGCCTTCGCAGGTGTGATAGCACACGCGGCCCATGATCGCCGGGAAGGGGTTGTCCTTGGTCAGGTGCTGCCAGGCTTTTTCGTAATTGCCCGACTCGGCGTGGAACAGCCAGCCCTGGATGTCCTCACCTGCCGGACACTGGTTGTTGCAGGGCGGCAGGCGGTCGCCATATACCGGCCGCTCGGTGCGCCACGAGCCGGTACGGTTGGCGAGCGACGAACCCGGGTCGAGGGTAATTGCAAACGGCTTGTTCATCAGTTCGCCTCCTTGTCGAGCAGATCGTATTTACGGATGTTCTTGTCGGCAATCGCTTGCAGACGGGCAATGGTGTCGATCGCCGGCGATTTGCCGAACAGATGGGCAAAGCGCTTCTGCGGCCGCAGGTACTCTTCGACCGGCAGTACGCGGCGG
>ERZ650312.133-NODE-133-length-36881-cov-11.172704_pt1 | contig 36881 bp, 37 predicted proteins | sample MGYA00376248_ERZ650312 | MGnify/ENA primary metagenome ERZ650312 (study PRJEB26733, sample SAMN07839316) | wastewater metagenome | biome: urban; feature: wastewater treatment plant; material: waste water | place: USA: North Carolina | collected 2016-07-28 ... | reverse complement strand
TTTAAAACTTCGACCATTTCACTAAAAACTGGTCGAGGTACGCCAACCAAGCGCTTGAATTCAGAATCTGAAAAACGGTTTAATTTCTGATATTTCATGGAATCTATATTGAGGCGGTTTTTACTTTCGCAAGAGGTCTATTGTTTTAAATGCCAATAATTAAAAAAGGCACTTAGTTCAACTAAATGCCTTTTTTATCAGATTCCATTACTGGAATGGTAGATGCTGGAGTTCATTTAACTCTTTGCGGCTATAACCTCGCGAAGCGAGAACCTTCTTAATCCCGATAATGACATCTTCATCTGTGGCTTTGGTTAAAGCTTCGAGAAGTTGTTCATTTGTCTTGCAAGAGCAATCATTTTCAACACAAGCAATTTGATTTTTATGCTCGTTTTGCTGTTCTGTAGAGAACAACTTTTGCCAAAAACTCATAGAGCCTTCATTCACAACCTAACATAGATCGAAATATAGCCAATATAAAAAATAAATCAAGTCGACCTAAGTGATAAAAGCAGCAATCGAGTTGCAGAATTTTCGATAATATTGCATTTTTTTAACGAAATTATGACAGTTAAAGGGCTTGTAATGCTTTAACTGATTCATTTATATCACAATATTTACAAGTGCTCAAAAGGGGTACTTGTAAATATTGAAGATTAATGCAACAAATTGTTTAAATCTTTTCCAGTAAAACACCCGACTCAACATGATGGGTGTACGGAAATTGATCAAACAATGCAAATTGCGTCACTTTATGGCTTTGACACAAGGTTTTTAAATTGTCATGCAAGGTGTCAGGGTTACACGAAATGTAAATAATACGCTTAAAACGCTGTAGGAGTTTTAAGGTGTCATCGTCAATTCCTGCACGTGGCGGATCGACAAAGACTGTATCAAAATCATAACTTGAGAGATCAATGTTTGCTTCTTGCAAGCGGCGGAATTCACGCTCACCGTTATAGGCTTGAGTAAATTCTTCAGCCGATAAGCGTGCCACTTGAATATTCTCAATCTGGTTTTGTTCAATATTCCACTGCGCTGCATAGACCGAAGATTTAGCCAGTTCTGTAGCAAGTACACGACGGAAACGGGTCGATAGTGGCAGGGTAAAGTTACCATTGCCACAATAAAGTTCTAATAAATCTTGCTCAGAATGTTCGGCAACAGAACATGCCCATTCCAGCATTTTTTGGCATACTTGCGCATTTGGCTGAGTAAAGCTGCTTTCAATTTGCTTATAGATATAAGTACGCTCAAAAACTTGTAATTGTTCAACTACATACTCATCGGATAGCACAAATTTTTGCCCACGGCTGCGTCCAATCAGTTTAATGTTTAATGCTTTGCTCAAGGCTTGGGCTGCAGGCTCCCAATCAGGCTCAAGTTTGCGATGATAAAGCAGCGAAACCAACATTTCGCCACTTAAAGTCGCTAAAAAATGTACTTCAAATAAACGAGCCGATAATACGGGATTGGCTTTCAAGCCGGCTAACAGCTTTGGCATTAATAAGTTAATGCTGCGGTCTGCAATGGGAAACTCATCTACACGAATAACTTTTTTCTGCTTATCTTCACTGCGTTCAAACATGGCATAAAACAGATCATCTTCTATATGCCAAATCCTGAACTCAGCCCGCATACGGTAGTTGTGTTCTGGTGAGGCAAATACTTGTAAGGCAGGCGGATTATATTCTGCAAATTGGTCAGAAATACGGGCAACTTTCGCATCAAGTTGTTGCTGATAAGATGAGGTCATATGCAGTAAACATCACAAACACAGAGAAAGAGCGATGGTAACAAAGTTTTAAAGAGATACCTAAAACTATTAAACAAATGATGCAATTCTGCAAGATGTCAAAATAGCCTAAGCATGTTGATGACATCTTACAAGTGGAAAAATTTAGATACTGTAATTACTTTAAACTTGATGTAATTGATCGAACAATTGCTGCATGCCCTCAGTGGCAGTTTTAGAAATGCGTTGAAATTGAGCAGGAAGTTGGACTTGTGCGGCTTTTGGGTCAATATAATAAGCCTGACAATTTGCAGGAATTTCGTGTACTAATCCAGCAACAGGGTACACCACCAAACTTGTCCCAATCACAATAAAAATATCGGCATCTTGAATCAAATCCAGTGCTTCTTCGTAGGCAGGAACTGCTTCGCCAAACCAAACCACATGCGGACGTAAAGGATAGCCTTGAGGGCAAAGATCCTGTTGCAAGTTCAGCGAGTCACCTTCAATTGGAAAAAATTCAGTGGTGTATTGTGCATTAGGCCCTGAGCTTTTAGCTAAACGAATATTGCCGTGTAAATGTAAAACTTCAGAACTGCCTGCACGTTCATGCAAATCATCAATATTTTGGGTGATCACTTGCACATCAAAATCATCTTCAAGTTCAGCAATTAAGCAATGCGCTAAGTTAGGTTGCGCATTCAGGATTTTTTTTCGGCGCTCATTATAAAAGCGCTGTACTAATTCAGGATTTCTTTCCCATGCTTCAGGACTTGCGACATCTTCTACACGATGCTTTTCCCATAAGCCATCACTATCTCTAAAGGTGTTGATTCCGCTTTCTGCGCTCATACCTGCACCCGAAAAAACCACTAATTTACGCATGTATTATCCTCTTGATGGATGGTCAGATTTGAGTATAAGTGTCGAAAAGTGAAAAACAAATCTGCAGCATTTTTTTTCAGAATTTTAAGTTTTAAAATATGTAAATCTTCAAGGCTATTTTGCTTGAACAGCAATTGACTGAAACTGAGTTTATGATTCGCGATAGCGCCTATTTAAACCATGCACGTTAGGTAACATATTTTCGTCTGGCTCAAAAAAATTGTTTGGCACTTGTTTAAACATGGCGCGATCTGTTATCGCATAGGGTGCTATGGGTGCGGCTGAGTTTTGTTGGCATACTGCGCATCAATATACGATGGATCGGATTCAGTTCGGACGTCCTTTGGCGGCCAATCAGCTCATTCAAAAGAAACTTGCCGATATGCAAACCGAAATCGCGCTGGGTTTACAAATTGCTTTACGTTTTGGTCGTATGAAAGATGAGGGCATTGCTTCACTCGAAGGTACTTCTTTGATTAAACGCAACAACTGTGGCAAGGCCTTAGAGGTTGCCCGTATGGCGCGCGATATGCTTGGTGGGAATGGCATTAGCGATGAATATAGTGTGGCACGACATTTGGTCAATTTGGAAGTCGTGAATACCTATGAAGGGACACATGATGTGCATCCGTTAATTTTAGGTTATGCGCAAACAGCCAACGCGTCTTTTGCCAATTAAACGTAGGTCTAATGATGATGTTATGGTGGAAGAGGCTGCAAACTACATTTTCCACCGTTTTGTTTTAGCACTTTAGCTGTTTAGAGCTGTTTAATTTTAAAAACCGCCCAATTTCCTGACAAAACTTCAGGGGTTCAGTTAGTAACGGAGTATGCCCAGATTGGTGAAATATCACTTGTTTCGCATTTGGCATAGCTGCTACCACTTGACGTTGTCCCTCTGCCGCATACAAGGTCGATTGTGCACCTGTAAAGAAGACTGTCGGGCAACTTAGTTGAGTTAAAGCCTCGCGATAATCTTCCTGATGGTGCAAATAATTGTCGATATACCAGCGTAAATAATCTAGGCGCTGCGTAGGTAAAATATAGCGTTGTAAAACAGGACGTTTGACGGCGAGTTTAAATAAAAACGGACTAATTTTATTGCTGGCTTGTAGCTCGATTAATTTCAGCCAAAGTTCGACTAAATTTTTACGCTGCAATATATCCATTTGATGAATATCAGTATATTGCGCGTGATCATGCAAAAACTCGGATAGATGAATCAATAACTGTTTAAATTGTTGGTGTTGATTGCCAAATAGGCCATAAGGCCAGTTTTCATCTACTCCAATTTTAGGTGATTGGTCAATTTGTAAATAACTGCTTAAATGGGCAGTCAGTTGCCCATACTGCATACCATGCATAGCAGTGGTTGCACCCATGGAATAGCCTATCAGTTTAAATTGCTGCAGGTTCTGCTGTTGAAGCAGACTGTTTAAATCTTGCCAATGGGTTGAAATGGCATCCAATTCTGGAACGCCACACAGGTGTGAACCTCCAAAACCACGCCAATCTGGAATAATAAAACGATACTGTTTTTTATGTTGATATAGAAACGGCAACCATTGCCAACTGTGCATGCCTAAACCTGAAAGCACAACCACAGGCTCACCTTGACCAAATTCACGTACAAATAGGGCTTCGCCATCGGGCATGCGGTAAAAAGACATCAGCATTTCCTTGCATGGTTGTGATTAAAGATGCGTTATTCTTTATAGCATAGCCTGATCATTTCTGTATGGTGAGTAATCCTGATTTACTATTGATGGGAGTTGCTATTACTTAAAAGTATACTTTTTACGATGAGGTTTCGGCATCAAATTTTTTCAGTACAGGAATTACATTTTCTAGCCATTCAATCCAGCCAATTTCCTGATCTATCCCCAGCTGCAAAATCATTTTATGAATATACAGGGTGCGGTTGTTCGCAGTTGCTTGGCTAAAGTCTTTGGCGAAAATCTGTTGATAGGTGTCTAACTTGGTTTTATGGAGCAACAAATGTCGTTCCAGTTCTGGCAAGACACTGTTGCCGCCAAGTTGGGCTTCGGCACGTAAACGTACCATAAGTTCTTCGCGTAATTGCGCAGGCGGGCTTTGCTCAACCATCCAGTTTGCCAGTTCATGCCGTCCCAACGCTTCTACCTGATAGGTTTTGCTGCGACTGCTGGAATCTTCATCTTCTAAGGTTGAAATCCAGCCTTTTTTTAGCATGCTATTCAGTTCACGGTAAATTTGTTGATGGGTCGCATTCCAGAAAAACCCCATAGAGCGGTCAAAACGACGTGCCAATTCAATACCGTTACTGGGTTTTTCAATCAGACTGGTCAATAAAACGTGAGCGAGCGACATAAACAGAGCAACTTTATTTTTTTCAGCTTTAATTATGCAACATGTTGCATAAAAATTAAATCTAGAATATAAAAGTATGCAACAAGTTGCATTAAGCATAAAACAGCCAGCATTTTTGCCAGCAGGGAGATTCTATGTCTGACTATCCACATTTACTTGCGCCTTTAGATTTAGGCTTTACCACTTTAAAAAATCGGGTCTTAATGGGTTCAATGCACGTTGGACTAGAAGAAGCACCGGGTGGATACGAACGTATGGCGGCTTTTTATGCAGAGCGTGCCAAAGGTGGCGTTGGGCTGATTGTAACAGGTGGTATTTCACCGAATGATGCAGGCTTAACCTTTGCAGGTGGCAACAAACTCGATACTCGTCAAGAAGCAGAAAAACATAAAGTGGTGACTCAGGCTGTGCATGATGCAGGCGGCAAAATTGCTTTACAGATTTTACATACGGGACGTTATTCCTATCAGCCCGATATTGTCGCACCGTCAGCAATTCAGGCACCGATTAACCCAAGTAAACCACATGCACTAACATCGGCAGAAGTACAGCAAACCATTGCCGACTTTGTGAATTGTGCCAAATTGGCACAATACGCAGGCTATGATGGTGTCGAAATCATGGGTTCGGAAGGCTATTTAATTAATGAGTTTATTGTTGCGCGTACCAACCATCGTGATGATGAATGGGGCGGCAGTTATGAAAACCGTATTCGTTTCCCAATTGAAATTGTTAAACGTACCCGTGCAGAAGTGGGTGAAAACTTTATTATTATTTACCGCTTGTCGATGTTGGATTTAGTCGAAGGCGGTTCGAGTTTTGAAGAAGTGGTGCAATTGGCACAAGCGATTGAAAAAGCAGGTGCAACCATTATCAATACAGGGATTGGCTGGCATGAAGCACGTATCCCAACCATTGCTACCAAAGTCCCTCGCGCAGCTTTTACATGGGTGACAGAGAAATTAAAAGGTTTGGTTAAAGTGCCACTGATCACTTCAAACCGTATTAACACCCCTGAAATGGCAGAGCATGTTTTGGCTGCAGGACATGCCGATATGGTGTCGATGGCACGTCCAATGTTGGCAGATGCTTTCTTTGTGCAAAAAGCAGAGCAAGGTCGCAGTGATGAAATCAATACCTGTATTGGTTGTAACCAAGCCTGTTTAGATCATATTTTCTCGATGAAAATTGCTTCATGTTTGGTTAATCCACGTGCTTGTCATGAAACAGAACTCATTTTTAAAGAAGCAGCACAGGCTAAAAAAATTGCGGTGATTGGTGCAGGGCCTGCAGGTTTAAGCTTTGCAACCTATGCTGCAGAACGTGGGCATCAGGTGACGATTTTTGAAGCATCGAATCAAATTGGCGGGCAGTTTAATATCGCCAAAACTATTCCTGGTAAAGAAGAGTTTTACGAAACTTTGCGCTATTTTAAGCGCCAAATTGAGCTGCAACCGAATATTAAATTGGTGCTGAATCATACGGCTAGTTTTGAACAATTGCTTAACGCTGACTTTGATGATGTGGTTGTGGCAACAGGTGTAACCCCGCGTAAACTGGACATCGCAGGTATCGATCATCCTAAAGTGCTGAGTTATATTGAAGTATTAAAAGAGCGCAAGCCTGTGGGACAACGTGTTGCGATTATTGGGGCAGGCGGTATTGGGTTTGATACTGCAGAATATTTAAGCCATGAAGGAGAAAGTGGCAGCCTAAATCCTGAAAAATTCTATGATGAATGGGGTATCGATACCAATTATACGAATGTAGGTGGTTTAAAAGCTGCAAAAGTTGAAAAATCGCCACGTAAAATTTATTTATTGCAACGTAAAGCATCGTCCGTGGGAGCAGGCTTGGGTAAAACAACAGGCTGGATTCATCGCACAGGTTTAAAAAACCGTGACGTTAAAATGATTGCAGGGGCAAGTTATGACCTGATTGATGATCAAGGCTTGCACATTACCGTCAACGGTCAAAGCACAGTGCTAGAGGTTGATCATGTGGTGATTTGTGCTGGGCAGGAATCTTACACAGCCATGTATGAGCAATTACAGACAGCAGGTAAGAATGTGCATTTAATTGGTGGGGCGAAAGAAGCAGGTGAGTTAGATGCCAAACGTGCAATCCGTCAAGGTGCTGAATTGGCAGTAACAATCTAAATCTTCAGACATTAAAATTAAAGTTTTTAGACATAGGCAAAGTGTTTTAGAAGCGCTTTGCCTGCTTCTTGAAAAAAATAAAAAAAGGAACTGAACATGACCTTAGAAACAACAAAATCAGCAGTTCAGCGTTGGCATACAATGCTGCAAAACAGCGATATGTCTATTCTGAGTGAATTACTGGCAGATAATGTGGTGTTTCGCTCACCTGTGGCATATCAACCTTATGTGGGCAAGCAGGTGGTATTTTTTATTTTGACCAATGTAATTCAGGTCTTTGAAAACTTTACTTATCACCGTGAGTTTTATACGGAAGATGGTTGCAATGTTGTACTTGAGTTTTCCGCCAATGTGGGAGATAAAAAAATTAAAGGAATTGATATGATTCAATTCAATACACAAGGACAAATTGTGGACTTTGAAGTGATGATTCGCCCGAAGAGTGGTTTAGAGGCATTGGCTGTGCAAATGGGACAACGTATGGCTGCCTTTATGCCAACTGAAAAATAAAATAAAGCGTGTGTATGGCGATGTAGTTATTTTATAGAAATCATTTTTTGGTCGCCGTGATATGAAGTAAATGGATTGCTGGGAGTAAAATGATGTCTAAATTACAAAAAATAGCGCAAATTACACAAGCGGTTTTAGATCAGGTCACAGGCGCAGATTTACCGACGCTGTATTATCACCCGCATGGGGAAATCCGTCGGGTATTGGATTATTTACCCCAGCTCAAAGAAAAATACCGACCAACGCCGTGGTTGTCAAATACGCACGTGCATCTTTTGTATTTTGATTTAATTAAAAAGAAAACCATTCGTCAGCAGTATGATCAGGTTGATCAGCTCACTATGCAAGATGGCGGTATCACCGCAGTTGCTTGGGTGGGGTATGACTTGCCTGCAGATACTCCCACGATTATTTTAATGCACACCATTACAGGTTCTTTGGAAAGTATGCGTGAGTTGGTGCGTGATTTACATCAACAGACACAGTGGCGTATTGCCTTATGTTTACGTCGTGGACATGGCAATTTACCTATGCCTGTACCACAAATGAATCTGTTTGGTTCAACGCATGATTTACGTGAACAAATTAAGTTTATTCAGCAGCAATTCCCTCAATCTGAATTATATGCTGTTGGTTCTTCAGCAGGGACAGGATTATTGGTGCGCTATTTGGGAGAAGAGGGTGAGCAAACCCCATTTAAAGCAGCATTTGCACTGTGCCCAGGCTATAACACTGAATTAGGCTTTCAGCATGTGCATCCTTTTTATAGTAAAGTGATGACCAAAAAATTATTCCAGTTTTTTATTCAGCCCCATCAGGACATTTGGCAAAATGTAAAATCTTTATCCCAAGTGTTAAGTGCGACCACTCTAGCAGAGTTTGAAAAGGCATATTTTGAATTGGCGGGTTTTGAAGATTATGACAGCTACACAAAAGCTATTAACCCAATTTATGTGTTTGAGAATGTCAAAATTCCACTTATGGTTTTAAATGCAGAAGATGATCCTGTATGTCATATCAAAAACCTTGATCCTTATAAAGAAACCATACGAAAAATGCCAAATATTATGGTGGTGACGACCCGTAAAGGCAGCCATTGTGGTTTTTATGAAGGTGTCGGCTTTACTAAATCTTGGGCATCGCGTTTAATTTCTAATTATTTTAAAGTGCAATCGCAGTTGCTGCAGGCAAGTTAAAGTGAAGCGCACAAACCTATATAGAAATAGGTAGCTGTATTGCAAATGTATTTACGAATTATCCCACTGACGATTTATCCAAATTAAAAAACCCAGTCCTCAATGACTGGGTTTTTTAACGTCAATTCAAATCTAAGATAAGAACTTACACCTTAAAACTGACTTTAACTTAAAGCTTAGTTTTAAGTGAGCACTTAGTTCTCAAGTGCTGGGGTTGCAGCAGCAATCGCAGCGGCAACAGCATCATCTTCAGATTGAGCACCTGTGTTATTGCTTGGACGTGCTTGAGTTGGTTTATCTTCTGCTACAGGAGCTGCCGCTTTCGGCGCAGGCGCAGGTGCAGCAGCAGGTTGTGCAGGTGTTTCACGACGGATTTCAGTTGTGGTGTTCGCTGTTTCAGTGCGCTCCACTTCTACCTGTGCAGGCGCTTCTGGTTCAGCATCTTGAATGTTTTCAACAGGTTCTAGTGGTTCAAATTGAGCAGTTTCAGTAGTTTGTTCAGTTTGAACTTCTACTTGTTCTTGCTCATCTTGCTTTGGCTGTTCTTTTTTTACACATGCAGTCACTAACAACGCCGTTGCAATTGCACCACAAATTAAAAGTTTCTTATTCATAATTGCACAAAATAAAAGATCGGATAGACGGACGTATTATAGCAATAAAATGACAGATGAAAATCCTCTCAAGAAGTTCTAATTTTTTATAGGAAATGCTGATAGAATAGCCAATTGTTTATTGTTCTATGAATTGATGCGGAATGACTTTGCTTTATTGGTGCAGAGTAAAGTAAAATTGCGCAACATTGCAGGCCTGTTTAGGCTCGATTGTACGAGAAACCCAATGACCCATTTTATTTTCGTGACTGGTGGTGTAGTTTCATCACTAGGTAAAGGTATTTCAGCTGCTTCAGTTGCTGCACTTTTAGAAGCCCGTGGTTTAAAAGTAACCATGGTCAAAATGGATCCATACATTAATGTCGATCCAGGGACAATGAGTCCTTTCCAACATGGTGAAGTTTTTGTCACAGAGGATGGTGCCGAAACTGACTTAGATTTGGGTTATTACGAACGTTTCTTGCGTCGTGCGAAAATGACCAAGTTAAATAACTTTACATCTGGTCGCGTGTATCAAGACGTTCTAAATAAAGAGCGCCGTGGTGATTACTTGGGCGGTACTGTTCAGGTGATTCCACACATTACCGATAATATTAAAGAACGTGTACTTCGCGCTGGCGAAGGCTACGATGTCGCAATCGTAGAAATTGGTGGTACAGTAGGTGACATTGAATCTCTCCCATTCATGGAATCTGTACGCCAATTGATGGTGGAATTAGGGCATAAGCGCACTATGCTCATGCACTTAACTTTATTGCCATATATCAAATCTGCGGCAGAGCTTAAAACTAAGCCAACTCAACACTCAGTTAAAGAATTGTTATCTATCGGTATTCAGCCAGATATTCTCATCTGCCGTACTGAACATGATGTTGATGCTGACACTACCCGTAAAATTGCGTTATTTACCAACGTAGAAGCACGTGCGGTTGTGGTATGTAAAGATGCCAAAACCATCTACCAAATTCCACGTACCTTTTATGAACAAGACGTTGATGATTTAATTTGTGAGCGTTTTGGCTTCAATGATCTTCCAGAAGCAGATTTATCTGATTGGGATAACGTAGTCGATGCATTATTGAACCCAGAATACAGCGTTCGTGTGGCGATGGTGGGTAAATATGTTGAACTACCAGATGCCTATAAATCTGTAAACGAAGCATTGTTGCATGCGGGCATTCAAAACCGTGTCAAAGTTGAAATTGACTATGTCAATGCAGAAGAGCTTGAAAGCCAAGACGTTAATACCGTACTTAAAGATGCTGATGCAATTTTAGTACCGGGCGGCTTTGGTGAGCGCGGTACTGAAGGCAAAATGCAAGCGATTAAATATGCGCGTGAAAACGGTGTACCATTCTTAGGAATCTGTTTGGGTATGCAGTTGGCTGTGATTGAATATGCACGTAATGTGGCAGGTATTGCTGATGCAAGTTCAACAGAGTTTAACCGTTCGACTAAGTCACCCCTTATTGGTTTGATTACTGAGTGGTTAGATGAGCGAGGCGAAGTTCAACAGCGTTCAGTCGATTCTGACTTGGGCGGTACTATGCGTTTAGGTGCACAAAAATCTGAATTGGTTGAAGGTACGAAAACTCGTGAAGTGTATGGTTCTGCAGAAATTGTAGAGCGCCATCGCCATCGCTATGAAATGAATAATCGTTATATTCCTGTACTTGAAGAAGCTGGTCTTAAAATTTCGGGTTATTCACCTATTCAGCACTTGGTTGAAACGGTTGAAATTCCGCAACATCCTTGGTTTATTGCGGTACAATTCCACCCAGAATTTACCAGCTCGCCACGTGATGGACATCCATTGTTTGCTAGCTTTATTGGTGCAGCAAAACAACAGCATCAAAAAAACAAATAAGATGGCTTTAGGGATAAACTAGGAAGTTGAAATGTCACAATTAAAACCACAAGAAATTGTACGTTTGGGTGATATACAAATGGCGAATCATTTGCCATTTGTATTGTTTGGCGGCATGAATGTACTTGAGTCTAAAGACCTTGCATTTGAAATTGCTGAAACTTATGTGGATATTTGCACACGCTTAAATATTCCGTATGTATTCAAAGCCAGTTTTGACAAAGCCAACCGTTCTAGCCTGAACTCATTTCGTGGTCCAGGTTTAGACAAAGGCATTGAGTGGCTAGCTGACATTAAAAAACATTTTAATGTGCCAATCATTACCGATGTGCATGAGCCGTATCAGGCTGCGCCTGTGGCAGAAGTGGCAGATATTATTCAGCTTCCTGCGTTTTTAAGTCGCCAAACCGATTTGGTTGAAGCGATGGCAAAAACTCAAGCCATTATCAACATCAAAAAAGCACAATTCCTTGCGCCGCACGAAATGCGTCATATTTTGCATAAGTGTTTAGAAGCAGGGAATGACAAATTGATTCTTTGTGAACGTGGTTCAGCATTTGGTTACAACAACTTGGTTGTCGATATGCTGGGCTTTGACATCATGAAAGAAATGAATGTACCTGTGTTCTTTGATGTAACCCATGCTTTGCAAACTCCGGGTGGTCGTGCAGATTCGGCAGGTGGTCGTCGTGCACAAATTACCACCTTGGCACGTGCAGGTATGGCAACTGGCTTGGCAGGTTTATTCCTAGAAGCACATCCTGAACCAGAGCAGGCAAAGTGTGATGGCCCATGTGCGTTGCGTCTATCACAACTTGAGCCGTTCTTGGCACAGCTTAAAGAATTGGATACCTTGGTAAAAGGTTTCCAAAAGCTAGATACACACTAAATTAGATCCATATTAAATTATAGACTCATTGATGCCTAAAGCATCACGTTATTAATCAACTGAGGAATTGTTCATGAGCCAAATCGTTGACATTCGTGCACGTGAAATTTTGGACTCTCGTGGTAACCCAACCATCGAAGCAGACGTAATCTTAGCATCTGGCGTAGTTGGCCGTGCATGTGCACCATCTGGTGCTTCAACTGGTTCTCGTGAAGCTTTAGAACTTCGTGATGGCGATAAAGCACGTTATTTAGGTAAAGGCGTTAAAACTGCGGTAAACAACGTCAATACTTTAATTCGTGATGCTTTACTTGGTAAGTCTGTGTTTGAACAAAAAGACATCGACAACACCATGATTGCACTTGATGGTACTGAAAACAAAGAAAAATTAGGTGCAAACGCAACCTTAGCAGTGTCTTTGGCTGCTGCGCGCGCTGCTGCTGATGAAAAGAAAATTCCTCTTTTCCAATATATCGCAGACCTTCGTAACAACAGCATTTTGACTATGCCTGTACCGATGATGAACATCTTAAATGGTGGTTCACATGCGGACAACAACGTTGATATTCAAGAGTTTATGATTGAGCCAGTAGGCTTCACTTCATTCTCTGAAGCATTACGTGCTGGTGCAGAAATTTTCCACTCTTTAAAATCTGTATTGAACCAAAAAGGTTTGAACACAGCAGTGGGTGACGAAGGTGGTTTTGCGCCAAACTTACGTTCTAACGAAGAAGCAATCACAGTTATTCTTGAAGCTATTGAGAAGACAGGCTACAAAGCTGGTTCTGACATCATGTTGGCGCTTGACTGTGCATCTTCAGAATTCTACAAAAATGGTCAGTACATTCTTGCTGGTGAAGGCAACAAAGCATTCACAAGTAACCAATTCTCTGATTATTTAGCAGGTCTTGTAAATCAATATCCAATTATCTCAATTGAAGATGGTTTAGATGAATCTGATTGGGAAGGCTGGTCTTACCTGACTTCGATCTTAGGTGACAAGATTCAATTGGTCGGTGATGACTTGTTCGTGACTAACCCGAAAATCTTACAACGTGGTATCAATGAAAAAGTGGGTAACTCAATCCTGATCAAGTACAACCAAATTGGTACTTTGACTGAAACGCTGGATGCTATTTACCTTGCAAAAGCGAATGGTTACACAACTGTTATTTCACACCGTTCAGGTGAAACTGAAGACTCTACAATTGCGGATCTTGCAGTGGGTACGGCAGCAGGTCAAATCAAGACAGGTTCACTTTGCCGTTCTGACCGTGTAGCAAAATATAACCAATTACTTCGTATAGAAGAATTGACGAATGCTGCATATCGCGGTAAAGCTGAGTTCAAAGGTTTGAACTAAGCGAAATCAGTAGATGTCATTATTAAATGTATTTGACTCCAAAGCGAGTAAAGCATTGTTGGGCCTTGCGATCTTTTTGATCGCAGGGTTTCAATATTTACACTGGTTTGGTGAAGGCGGTTATCGTGACCATGCTGCACTGACAGAAAAAATCCAACAACAAATAGAATTAAATACAGAACTGAAGGAACGCAATCGCGTACTTGCCGCAGAAGTTTATGATTTAAAAAATGGGGTAGAAGCCATTGAAGAGCATGCTCGTTTAGATTTAGGCTTAATTAAGCCACATGAAACCTTTGTGCAAATGAGCACCATCAGTACACAATATAAACCTATTTATATTCAACCAAATTCCACAGTAGATTTACGCACCAATGAATCACAACAACCTGCAGCAGCAACCGCCCCGACACCCTAAACTTTGGGCGGTTATTCCCGCAGCGGGTTCTGGTAGTCGTTTTTCTAGTACTGAACTCAAACAATATCAGTATATTCAAGACCAAACAGTTTTAGAGCACAGCATCGCACGTTTAAGTCATTTGCCTTTAGCAGGTTATGTCTTGGCGATTGGTCAAGCAGATGATGTAGCACAAAACCTAAACTTGGCACAAAAAGAAAAAGCATTTTTTTGTGTAGGAGGAGCCGAGCGAGTGGATTCAGTCTTGAATGCACTGCATTATTTATCTGAAATTGCCCATGTAGATGACTGGGTTATGGTGCATGATGCAGCGCGTCCTTGTGTGACAACTGCTTGCCTTGAGCAACTGTATCAGACTGCAGTGGCAACAGATCAAAGTGCAATTTTGGCTATTCCTGTGCGTGATACTTTAAAAAAGGTAAGTCAAGGCACAAAAATTAAAACCACGGTAAGCCGTGACCAACTTTGGCAAGCGCAAACTCCTCAAATTGCAAAACTGGATGTGCTTAAAACAGCCATTGAATCTGCATTAAAACAGCAATTGACGATTACCGATGAGGCGAGTGCTTTAGAAGCTGCAGGGCAAATAGTAAATATTGTGCACGGTCGTTCGGATAATATTAAAATCACCTATCCTTATGATTTAGAGTTGGCACGTTTAATTTTAGCCTCACAACAATGTGGATGATAAAAATCTAGTGTGATAAACACCGCGTTAAACTTGAATCTTCAACGATTCAGCTTTAATGATTCACTCTGTGCCGCTTTGCTTCTATAATTGTCCATCCTGTCTATTTTAAATACTTTCGAGTCGCATGAACCCATCGCAGCAGTATCGTTTTTTACGTCACTCATTACGTGATGGTAGAAGCATTAAAAATGATTCCTCACGCTGGACTAAATTACATTTAGATCCATGGTTGCTGTGTTTTCTGATTTTGAATGCGATTTTGGGTTTGATGGTGGTATATAGTGCCACCGCGCAAGATATGGGGATGGTGCTGCGACAAGCCACCAGTTTTGGTCTAGGCTTTATCGCTATGATTATTTTGGCGCAAATACCGCCGAAGGTATATCAAGCAGCCAGTCCTTATTTTTATATCTTTGCAGTGATCATGCTGGCTTTGGTTCTGGTCATTGGTGAAACCCGCATGGGTGCAAAACGTTGGATCAGCTTGCCGGGTATTGGTAGTATGCAGCCCAGTGAATTTATGAAATTTGCCATGCCATTAATGATGGCGTGGTATTTTTCGCGTCGTGCTTTCCCGCCTAAATTTATCCATATCATTGTCGCTTTAGTGATTATGATGATTCCTTTTGTATTGGTGGCATTACAACCCGACTTAAATATTGGTTTGATTATTCCTGGGGTGTTTGCACTGTTTTTAAGTGGCATGTCATGGCGATTAATTTTAGGGGCGATTACCGCATTGGCTGTTGCAGCACCATTGCTTTGGATGTTCTTTTTGCAGGAATATCAAAAGAAAAGAGTACTCACCTTATTTGACCCAGAGTCGGATGCTTTGGGGGCAGGGTGGAATATTATTCAATCCAAAATCGCCATTGGTTCAGGCGGCTTTACGGGTAAAGGTTATTTAGAGGGAACACAATCGCATTTGGGTTATCTGCCTGAACATCATACTGACTTTATTATGTCGACCTATGCTGAAGAGTTTGGTTTTATTGGCGTATTTTTACTATTCAGTTTGTTTGCTGCCATTATTTTACGTTGTTTGATGATTGGGATGAATTCTTTCCATAATTTCGGGCGTTTGTATGCAGGAACGGTTGGTCTGACTTTCTTTTTCTTTGTGTTTCTAAACTCAGGGATGGTGAGTGGCATTTTACCTGTAACAGGTGACCCATTGCCGCTGATGAGTTATGGTGGAACAGCAGTCATTTCCATGTTGGCAAGTATGGGGATTGTAATGTCAATTCATACCCATCGTTAATGTAGGATCCATGTGAAAGATGCTGTGGGTGAGCCTTGTCTATCATCATCTTTTCACTTTTTATAGTTTTAAATAGCCTGAGTAAAATAGGGTATACACAAAAAATCTCTATAATATCCAATAAATTTTCTTTACTTATTAAGCAATAATTCAAAAAGAATAACTTAGCGGTAACACACAGAGCACCCCCATGACCGATTTAATTTTATTGCACTTTTCCCTTTGATTGCCTTAATTGCAATGGGTTATCTACTTAAGCAATCACGTATGCTGGATGAGCCATTTTGGAAGGGTGCAGAAAAGTTAAATTACTATATTTTGTTTCCCAGCATGTTGTTTTTAAACCTCGCCACAGCAAATATTGAAGCGAAATCAATCACGCAGATTTTGTTGGTTGTATGTATTGTTGTAGCTTTGGTCAGTTGTCTGTTATATGCCTTGCGTGGCCATTTTAAGACACCCACCGTCCGTTTTGGCGTCTATATGCAAAGCATGGTACGTTTCAATACTTATATCGGTTTGGCTTTAGTCGCAGCATTGTTTCAGATGCAGGGTATGGCACTGTTTGCGATTATTTTGGTGTTCTGCATCCCAATGGTGAATGTATTATCAGTGCTCGCTTTAAGTGATACCAAAACTTTACAGGCAAAGCAAATCCTGTGGTCATTGATGAAAAATCCATTAATTTTAGGTTGTATTGTTGGTGGTCTATTTAATTTATCGGATTTGACCGTATGGGAAGGTACAGTGCATTTTATTCGTCAAATGGCATTATGCAGTTTGCCGTTGGGATTAATGTGTGTGGGCGCAGCATTACAATTTAATGGCTTGCAACAAGATGTGTTTACATTGGCATTAAATGTGTTTGGGCGTTTGTTATTTATGCCTGCTTTGGCATGGCTAATTTGTCTAAGTCTAAATATTCCCGTGCTGGAGTCACAAATTTTAGTCTTGTTTTTTGCGTTACCTACTGCATCGGCAGCGTATGTACTTACACAAGTTTTAGGAGGCGATAGTCGTTTAATGGCAACAATTATTAGTCTACAAACGGTATTTGCCGCATTAACTTTGCCAATTGTGTTGTGGTTACTTATTTAATCTGTCTAATACAATCTATGTTAAGCATTAATCATATAACCGATAGATACCCGCAAAGCGTTCACAACCTTTTTGTTTGGTTTGAATTTTTAAGATCGCTTTTGAATAATCAAACTCATAACTGCAGTCATGTTCATTGTCGATGATTTTGTTTTTTTGCTCAGGCGTTGTATAAGCTAAAAAGGCGATACTTTGAGTTTCAAGGCGATTATTTGGATTGCGATACGCAATGCCTTCAATTTTAATGCTGTTTTTATTGAGCTGATGAATTTGTAAATGTACGGGCTGTGCAGCAAATTGACCATTTTCATATTTTAAATAATGTTGAGTCATGCTTTGATTCATAGAAGTGAAAAAATTCAGTTGATCAATTCTGAAATCAAATTGCTGAGTATAACAATTTAAGCTTTTACATTGCTGTAAGCGCTGTATCCACAATTGCTGGGTATCTTCTAATAAGCGGATTGGTGCATCACTCATCAAATAAGCTGTTAAATATTGATCACTTAATTTTCCACGCAATTCTGAGAAATTCTCTGTGCACACCTGTGCTAACTTTTTATTGGATGTAGAGGTACAATCAATCTCTTGTGCATAAGAGAAAGATGAATATAAACAGCCAAATAACAGCAGCGTACTTAAGTTTTTGATAAGATGATTCTCAAATTTCAACAGCATGATCGCTTATACTTTCACTATGTTGCGCTAGGTCTAATATAGCGAAATCGAAAGTATGAATACAAGATTTCAATGATTTATTTCTACAGGAGTTGAACATGGTTGCACAGATTCGTATTGGACAAGGTTTAGATGTTCATGCCTTTGAAGCGGGAGATTATGTGACGCTGGCAGGTGTTCAAATTCCTCATACACAAGGTTTAAAAGCACACTCAGATGGCGATGTAGTGCTGCATGCACTATGTGATGCATTATTAGGTGCTTTGTCGCTAGGGGATATTGGGCAGCATTTTCCAGATACCGATCCTAATTATAAAGGTGTAGATAGTCGGGTATTGCTTAAACAGGTTTATCAACTCATTTTAGACCGTGGCTATAAACTGAATAACGCCGATATTACTGTGGCGTGCGAACGTCCAAAACTTGCACCACATACGCTAGAAATGCGCCAAAGTGTTGCTGATGTATTGGGGGTAGAGGTCACACAAATTAGTATTAAGGCGACAACTACTGAAAAATTGGGTTTTACTGGTCGTCAGGAAGGTATTTTAGCAACAGCGACGGTATTGATTTCTCATACAAAATAATCGCGTTAGAATTTTATCTTTAGAATCTGCTGAATTAAGAAAGTTCAGCAGATTCTAAAGCTTGTTGTAAATCCTGGGTGGCTTTACGACCTTGCAACTGCAAAGAAACGGCGTGAATTAACCCTGTCCAAGTTTCATTGGGTGTCCATATGTCGTGTAAAAAGTCTTGAGCCGTTGCAATATCCACATCCATAAAATATTGACGATATAAATACATCAAACTACTGACGTGGTTGTTATTGCTGCAATGTACCCAAACCATTTGGCTTTCTAATAAATGATTGACCAAATCGAGCAATAATAAGCATTGATCAGAAGATGGTGTTTCCCATGAAATTGGAAGTTGGATATAGTTCAGTCCAATATCCAGACAAATTTTGTCTTCATGGTTAAGGGCTTCTTCTGCATCACTTTCAGCCAAATTAATGACAGTGCCAATACCATATTCTTTAATTTGTTTTAATTCTTCAGCAGTAGGCTGACCTGAAGAAAACAAACGCTCATGAACGAACTGGAAATTTTTAATTTGGCTAAGTTGGGTTTCAATGTCATTCATGCGCGCAGAATTTCCTATGCTACAAATAGAAACGCCATCATGAAGATGGCGTTTTTAAATCTTAACGATTCACTAAAACGTCTTTTAATGCTTCATGCATTTCAAGCAATGCTTTTTCAGTAGTATCCCAATCGATACAACCGTCAGTCACAGACTTACCATATTCTAAATCGGATAAGTTTTCAGGAATATCTTGACGACCACCTTTCAGGTGACTTTCGACCATAATTCCAACAATAGACTTATTGCCATCTAAAATTTGCTCAGTGATATTTTTTAATACCAATGGCTGTAAGTAAGGGTCTTTGTTTGAATTAGCATGACTGGTGTCAATCATGATTTTAGTGCTGACTTTGGCTTTGCTCAATGCATTTTCAGCATCTGCAACAGAACCTGCATCGTAGTTAGGCTTACCATTACCACCACGTAAAACCACGTGTGCATATGGGTTACCGCTAGTACGAATCACAGAAACCTGACCTTGATCATTCAGACCTAAGAAGCTGTGACCGTGTTTTACCGATTGCATAGCATTGGTTGCAACCGTTAAGCCGCCATCTGTACCATTTTTAAAGCCGACTGGAGAAGAAAGACCAGATGACATTTCACGGTGTGTTTGGCTTTCAGTAGTACGTGCGCCAATTGCAGACCAAGAAATTAAATCTTGATAATACTGTGGAGAGTTTGGATCAAGTGCTTCAGTCGCACATGGCAAACCTTTTTCATTTAACTCAAGTAAAAGTTTACGACCGATACGCAAACCTTTTTCAATGTTAAAAGAGTCATTCATGTCTGGATCGTTAATTAAGCCTTTCCAGCCCACTGTAGTACGTGGTTTTTCAAAATAAACACGCATCACAATGTAAAGAGAATCTTTTACTTTTTCACTTAATACTTTTAAACGATCTGCATATTCGTGCGCAGCAGCAGGGTCGTGAATAGAACATGGACCAATCACAACAAATAGACGCTTGTCTTTACCATCTAAAATATTGCGGATTGTTTCACGACCACGAAGAACGGTTTGATAAGCATTTTCAGTTAAAGGTAACTCAGTTTTTAATTCTGCAGGAGTCACGAGAGGCTGAATACTTTCAATATTCACGTCATCGATGTCTGATTGTGTAAGAGGATTAGACTGTAAAGTATTCATTGCCGTCACTGGTTTGATCATACAAAAGATTGTTTAATAGTCTGAATATAACATGAATTTCACTATATTTTGTTATAAAAAGATGAATACCTCTTTAAAAAATAAGTGATGAATCGGGTAGATAAATTAAACAGTCTGTTTTTGCAAAATCATGTCAGATAAAACATTCATTATTGGCTGGCTTGTGCCTCGGAAACTGCAGTTGCAGTTTCTGGCATACTGACAGGTTTTGATTTCACAGGATTGACCATAAAGTTAATCCCAATAATAAATAAGGTAATACCTAAAACCTTACGAATCACTTTTTCAGGTAAACGTGAACTAACTAAAGTCCCCACCACAATTGCAGGAATCGAACCAACTAACAACCAAATCAACAGGTGAAAATCGACATTGCCTGAACTCATGTGACCTAAACCTGCAACTAGGGTGAGTAAGACAGCATGCACAACATCTGAGCCGATAATACGAATCATTGGTAAATTGGGGAACATTAGCACCAATGCCATGATGCCAAAAGCACCTGCACCCACTGAAGAAAGTGTGACAAACACACCCAATACAATCCCCATAATCACAATGAGGGCGCGCTTATCTGCAGCCTGTAGTTTGACCTTTTCAAGGTCTTGGGTCATATCGGGCAATTCTTGTTTACGGTGTTTATTAAAAAACGTTTCAATTTGACTGCGAAACACAATTGAGATGCCAGTTAAGGTCAACATAAAGCCCAACACCATGGTCAGTACCATTTTGTAATTGCTTGATTGGCTTAAATAATTCTCTAAAACCCAATGAGTCGCAAATGAAGCAGGAATACTGCCCACCGCGAGCCAAATTACAATGGGCCATACAATATTCATTTTTTTGGCATGAACCAATGAACCACAGAATTTTGAAATGGCGGCATAGAGCAGGTCTGTCCCAATGGCGATATGCGGTTCAATTTTAAATAAGCTGATCAGAATGGGAGTCATGAGTGATCCGCCACCTACGCCAGTCACACCCACGCAAAAGCCGACCAATACACCTGCCAAAATAAACTCTAAAGGACCAACCATGAAGATATGCCGAAGTCAAAAAACGTGAATATATTATGACTTTTGGCAATAAGCTGTTGTCTTGATTAATGATTTACTTATTCTTAAAACAGATATAGGCAATGTGGAAAATCAGCGTAAAAGATTGCAGATTCAAGCCATGGCTTACTTTCTGTATTCTTACAAAATACAGTGGCTATGCTAAAATGCGAAAATTCATATCCATTAAAATTTAGAGGATAAAACGCTTGCAAAATCGGAAACTTAAAATTGGTATCGTTGTGGGAGAAGTATCGGGAGATACTTTGGGGGCACAACTCATGCGACGTTTTCGTGAGCAAGGCATTGATGCTGAGTTTGAAGGCATTGGTGGTCCGCAAATGATTGCAGAAGGGTTTAAAAGTTATTATCCGATGGATATTTTATCGGTAATGGGCATTGTTGAAGTGCTGAAAGATTTGAAAAAACTCTTTGCAGTACGAGATGGCTTGGTCGAAAAATGGACTCAAAATCCTGTCGATGTCTTTGTTGGAGTTGATGCACCTGATTTTAATTTACGTCTTGCTAAAAGTTTAAAACAGAAAAACTTGCCAATTAAAACCGTGCAATATGTCAGCCCTTCGGTATGGGCATGGCGACAAGGTCGCGTACATGGCATTAAAGCCAGTATAGATTTGGTGCTATGTTTATTTCCGTTTGAAAAAGCCTTTTTTAAAAAATGGGATGTGCCTGCAGCCTTTGTCGGACATCCTTTGGCGAGTCAGTTGCCGTTGGAAAATCCAATTGCTGCAGCAAAACAAGAATTGGGTTTAGACCAACAGCAACAACATATTGCGTTATTGCCTGGTAGCCGACGTGGTGAAATTGAGCGTTTAGGGCCGTTAGTTTTAGATGCGGCTTATATTTTGACGCAAAAATATCCGCAGTTTAAGTTTTTAATTCCTGCAATTAATGATGCACGTAAACAACAAATTGAAGCGTTACTGCAGTCTTATCCGAGTGCATTACAAGACAAAGTGCAATTGATGGAAAATCGTGGCACAGAATCCAAAATTGGTCGTCAGGTAATGAATGCGTCCGATATGATTGCACTGGCTTCAGGCACGGCGACGTTAGAAGCGATGCTATTACATCGTCCAATGGTTACGTTTTATAAGCTCAATCGCATTACGTACTGGATTGCGAAACTGTTGGTGAAAATTCCTTATTATTCATTGCCAAATATTATTGCAGGTAAAAAGGTTATTCAGGAATTAATTCAGGATGATGCAACACCAGAGCGTTTGGCAGCAGAAATTGAAAAGTTAATTTATATCGAAACTGCACAAATTCAAGTGATGCAACATATCACTATGCATAAGCAATTATTGTCCGATAACAGCGAAGACCCTGCACAAGCAATTTTGGCGATTTTAGATCGTTAAACTGTTCATTTCGTGATTGCATTGTTGTTTTGAAACTGCTGCCGATACTGGCTAGGTGTTAGCTCGAATTGCTTTTTAAAAGTTTGGCTAAAGGCAGTTTCGGAAGAATAACCGACACGATGGGCAATTTGTTGAATCGACAATTGTCCTTGCTGTAAATAATGCGATGCCAAGCGTAGCCGATGTTGTTGTAAGTATGCCAAAGGCGGCTCACCAATCACCTGATTAAACAAATTGGCAAATTTAGAACGTGACATGCAACATTGTTCTGCCAAACTTTCTACCGTCCATGCTTTTTCGGGTTGACCATGAATAGCTGCGAGCGCATTGGAAAGTTCAGGATGTGCCAAAGCGCCGAGCCAGTTATTTGAGTCATCAAGCTGAAAAATATAATCACGCACACATTCAATCAGTAAAATACTGACCAAGTGATCTAATATTTTATCCCGTCCCGGTCGGATTTGATGACTTTCCACCGCTAAAAATTGCAAGCCAATTTGTAACCACTCGGGCGCTGTGCTGCACATGATATGCGGAATATGCAGATATTCGGGTAGGGCACTTAAAAGCGGTTTTGCCATGGTGGTGTCCATGTGGCATTGAATCACCAAAATAAATGCATCTTCAGATTGTGTGTGATTTGTCGTGCCAAATTTTATTGACTGCTGTGACTGAATTTTAAATAAATCCGAAATATCAAAGTGTTCTGTCCAGTGAGTGTCTGCATTTGTACTTGCGTAATGGCTGCAACCTGATGGAATTAGGACAATATCACCTGCATCAATGTGAAGCTGTGTCTGTGCAGATAAATGGATATGCAGCGAGCCTTGTAATACTACATAAGCCAACATTGCCCCTTGGTCACGGTATTGAAATGACCAATCGCCTTGAGGATTTAAATAGATATATTCTGATTGATGCAGATGTATATCTTCAAAAATTTTACTTAAAGCATCCATATTTTAAGCATAAATCATTATAAAAAATAAAACCTGTGATTTCAGGACAATATAGCGCATTTTGCGCCAAAGACTTTTGCATAGCTTTTTTGGACGTCTGCAACTGTTCATTCTCGTGTCTTTCCTCAAATATATAGGCAGAACAGCGTAGAAGGAAGAAAATAAGATGAACGCACCACTTCATTTGCTTAAAGAGATGGAACAGGATGTTCCCTATAAAAGCGCCACTCAACTCGATAAAAAGCGTTATTTATGGTTAATCAGCCCATTTTTACCTGTATTGGGAATGGGGATTTTAGCGGGTTATCAATTCGCTCCGAAGCCTGCGAAAAAAGTTTTTGCTTTGGGTGGCCCTTTATTATTGCATCTGATTATTCCAACTATTGATACTTTAATTGGGCAAGATGCCAATAACCCAAGCAATGAAGATGTGAAACGACTTGAGCAAGATCGGTATTATTCGCGTTTGGTGAAAAGTTTTATTCCTTTGCAATATGCTGCCAATATTTATGCGGCCTATTTGGTTGGACGACCACAAACCTCATTGCTCGATAAAATTTTTCTGGGTATTTCCATGGGGATGGTGAACGGTATTGCTGTCAACACTGCGCATGAACTCAGCCATAAATCTTCAAAAATAGATCACTTGCTGTCACATTTGGCCTTAGCACCAACAGGATATAACCATTTTCGAGTTGAGCATCCGTATGGTCATCATAAACGTGCTGCGACACCTGAAGACCCTGCATCTTCACGTATGGGAGAAACATTTTATGAATTTTGGCCACGCACGGTAAAAGGTTCGTTTAAGTCTGCGCTGCAAATTGAAACTCAGCGTTTAAAACGTGAAGGCAAAAGTTTTTGGTCGAAGGACAATGAATTATTGCAAGGCTGGGGCATGAGTGCGGCATTTCACAGTGCATTGTTGGCACGCTTTGGTACTGGGATCATTCCGTATTTGGCGACACAGGCTTTTTATGGCATTAGTTTGTTTGAAATAATTAATTATATTGAACATTATGGTTTGCTTAGACAAAAAGATGCGCAGGGCAAATACGAGCGCACCATGCCTGAACATAGTTGGAATAATAACAATATTGTGACCAATTTATTTTTATATCAGTTACAGCGCCATTCCGATCACCATGCTTATCCAACCCGACCATTTCAGGCTTTGCGACATTTTGATGAAGCGCCTGAATTACCAAGCGGTTATGCCAGCATGTTACTGCCTGCCATGATTCCACCTTTGTGGTTTAAAATTATGGATAAGCGTGTGTTTGAGCATTATCAAGGCAATTTAAACAAAGCCAATATTCAGCCTAAACGTCGTGCACGAATTTTTAAGAAATTTGGTGTAGTGGATAATTGGTTGAATTATTAATCTAGCTACTTTGCCCAGTTGATTGAAATGTAAAAGACAGAAATTTATAGAAATATTTCTATAAAAATCTGTCTTTTATTTTGCCTTGATATATAACTTAAAACTCCAAACTCACTTGAGTTCTCTCGAGCTTTTACCTAATTCACGACGGGCAATAATCAATTGCTGAATCTGTTGCGTACCTTCAAAAATATCTAAAATTTTCGAATCACGTGCCCATTTTTCCAATAACTCATCTTCGTTATAACCCACGGCTGCAGCTAACTCGACGCATTTGAGTGTGATTTCATTACACACGCGCCCAGCTTTGGCTTTGGAAATAGAGGCTTCGCGTGAGTTAGGCTGTTTATTGTCTGCCATCCATGCAGCTTTGAGCATCAGCAAACGTGCAGCTTCCCATTCTGCTTCCATCCGATAAGTCTGTGCTGCGATATGTGAACACTGTAAATAGGGCGTGGCATAATTTGCATCTAATTGGTCTTTAAAAATTTCCTTAATCCGCTCTAAAGCGGCTTTGGCACAACCAACGGCCATAGCTGCCACCAAAGGGCGAGTGTTATCAAAGGTTTCCATCACACCTGCAAAACCTTTGGCAATATCAATTTCTGCATTGCCTAAAAGGTTGCTCGCAGGAACACGGCAATTTTCAAATCGAATTGTTGCAGTGTCCGAGGCTTTAATCCCTAATTTATGTTCTAAGCGTTCCACGGTCATGCCAGGTGTGCCCTTAGTCACAACAAAGGATTTGATCGCAGCACGTCCCAGTTTTTTGTCTAAGGTTGCCCACACAACAACGGCATCGGCGCGGTCACCAGAGGTCACAAAAATCTTTTCACCATTTAAAATATATTCATTGTCTACTTTGGTGGCAGTGGTACGAATAGCCGCAGAGTCAGAACCACAGTTGGGTTCGGTAATTGCCATGGCTGCCCAAACACCATTAAAGCGTTGTAATTGTTCTTCATTGGCCACCGCAGCAATCGCAGAATTACCTAAACCTTGGCGTGGCATACTGAGTAATAAACCTGTATCGCCATAACACATTTCGACAATACTCAGTGCGGTAGACATATTTACGCCATTTTTGTTACCTGTAGATGTGTCACCACGTTTGTTGACTGCTGCACCTGCATTCATGCCATCGCCCGCTTGGTTCATACCATCAACTAAGGCGGCAAGCATGTCTAATTCTTTCGGGTAGGCGTGTTCGGCTTTATCATATTTCCTTGAAATGGGACGTAATACATTTAAAGCAACTTCATGTGCCTGATCGACCAACATTTTGAATTTTTTTGGATTTTGTAAATTCATGGATGTATTCCTTATTTTTCTAGCTGGCTATCGTTTATTGATGGTGTGAGATTAAGCATGCAAGCCTGAATGCATAATTGCAGTCGCACGTAAATCACGATACCAACGCTCTACAGGATGTTCTTTGGTAAAGCCATGACCACCTAAAATTTGCACGCCATTGGTGGCAATTTGCATAGATTTTTCTGCACAGAGCAGACGTGCTAAATATGCTTCTCGATGAAAGTTTTTACCCGATTCGGCAAGACTCGCTGCATTCAGCAACAGCATGCGCATGGCTTCAATTTCAATGGCCATATCTGCAATCATAAAAGCCACACTTTGACGATGTGAAATTGGTTCGCCAAATGCAGTGCGCTCATTGGCATAGCGAATACAATAACTTTTCACTGCTTCACAGCAACCAACTGCCATGGCGCACCACATGAGATTGCCTAAATCTAAAAATGCGCTGTAATCGAAATCATCTGTGCCTAAACGCTCCGCAGGGGTTTGATTAAACTTTAAAGTCGCCGTTTCGCAGGCTTTTAAGCCCATTGCAGGCGCTGCTTTAAATTGAATAGAAGCATCACGTTGCACAATGAACACATCGGCTTGACCATTTAGCTCTGCACTAACCAAAAATAAATCTGCTGTTTCGGCCAAAATCACCAGCGTTTTTTCACCTGTAATTAGGTACTGTCCATTTTGCAAAGTCGCTTTGGTTTTTAGCTGATACGGATTAAACGCAGCAGTATTTTCCTGAATCGCAAAAGTGGCTTGAAGTGGCGTTGGATGGTTCGCGTCTGTTTCGGAAAACGCAGATAAATACTGATTTTGAACCTGTTCTGAACCCCAGCGAGTTATGGCATTCATTACGCCAAATGTGGAAAGTAATCCTGCGGTTAAGCCAAAGTCGCCACGTGCCAATTGTTCGGCAATTAAAATATGGCTGACAATATTTTGTTCAGTGGCAACACCGCCTAAAGCTTCGGGCAGAGCATAGGTGTTCAAACCTAAATCTGTGCTGTATTGCCATAATACTTGTGGGAATTTCGCATCATGATCTGCCTGATGTGCCAATGGATAGATCACTTCTGTAGCAAATTGCTGCATGGCATCGACCAGCATTTGCTGTTCTTCACTCAATGACAAATCAAATAAATCTTTGGATTGATGTGTCAGACGTTGTTGCGGTAGTTTTCGTGTGCTTTTAAAACTTTTTTGAGTGGTTTCAAGGGTTTTAAAACCTGCTTTGGCTGAATGATATAGAGATTGTTCTACCCATTTGCGTAATTTGAATTGATCGAGCAGATCACTGGATGCCATTTTGGTGAGTAACGCTAAGCCGAATCCTTGGGCTTTATTTATCATTTGACTCATGATTGTGTTGTCCTACACAGAGAATGCTTGTTTTTTATGCTGACATGCGGACTATAAAAAAACTATGTCATTGCTGACATGCAAAATTGTCAAAGATAAACGGTGAAACTTTTCTAATATGTGGACTAATATATCGATTTTTATAGATTATTATTTTTATAAAAATGTGCACTTTTAAAATAAATTGACCTAAATGACAATTGCATCGAGTGAGCAACAATCATTTAGGTCTATAAAACAGCTTTGATCAAAGAAATAAAAGTTGGGACTTAAATAAACTTTTGAATCATTTTGCGGACATTGGTTTTCGCATCAATCACGGTCATAAAGGTGTAGGCACCAATAAATTTACGGCTAATAAACATAAATTCTTTAGGCGGCACACTAAAGTAACGTGAAGCCATCGACTTAGATGCTTGTTGCATGACACGGCTATGTAGCTGGCTTTTTTTCCAGTCATAGCGTGATTTTTCATCCATCACACCTGCAGGTAAATCGCGGTTATTGTCTAAGTGACTAAAGGCTTCGGTTGCCAATAGAAACACTTTTGCCATGTCAGGTTTAATGCTTTCTGGAATGCTGTCAAAAAACTCGTAACCTGTCATGGCATTCACCATCATTTGTGGGTCGTGGTAATAACCCGCCTTAATTAGATTACGCGCCACAGTCAGTAAGTGATGGTCAAATTGACGAATAGCGCCAAAGTCGAGCAGTACAATTTTATCGTGAATATCTTCACCATTGCCTAAGCGAACTAAGTAGTTGCCAAAGTTTGGGTCAGTCTGCATTTCGCCCCATTCAAATACTTCACGCACGGCAATTTCCAAAGAGGCTTCGCCCAATTGGTTACGGCGTTCTTGAGGTAATGAGAGCATGACAGGGCTGTTAATCGGTACGCCACGTTCAAAGGTCATACACAGTACTTGGTCGCTACAGTATTCATCCACAATTTGCGGCACAATGTAGCGCGGATCATCTTTTAAGCGTGCAGCAAAACGACGTGTTGTTTCCGCTTCAATTTGATAGTTGACTTCACGATGCATCATTTCACGCACTTCATCAAACCACTGATCAAATTCACGGGTTTGCGGCACCATGCGAGTCAATTTGAGCATATTTCTAAATAGGCTCATGTCTGAGTCAATTGCATCTGCCACGCCTGGATATTGGATTTTTAACACTAACTCCAAACCATCCGACTTGCGGGTCGCGCGGTGAACTTGCGCCAAAGAGGCTGTACCTAATGGCTCATGATCAATGGTCAGATCATCAAGTTTTGCACCTAACTGCACCTGTAATTGCTGTTTAATTGCAGGCCATGCCAACGCAACAGTCTGGTTATTCAGCGTGTTAAGCGCTTGCGTAATTTCTTCGGGTAAAAAATGTTCGCCGTACAGCGCCATCATTTGCCCAATTTTCACGATAGAGCCTTTGAGTTTGCCAATTTCAGCCACCAGGTAGTCGGCTTGTTCTTTCATGGCTTTTTTGCGTTTACGTTCTTTTTCTTCTTCGCTTGAAAACATAGAGGTGGCATTCGAGGCTGCCCATCGTGTTCCTGCCAGTAAAGATGCCTTTGCGATGGATAAGCGTCGATCCATAGAGGAAGTCTTGAGTTGTTTAAGCTTATCGTTCTGATCTGACATTAAAATCAATCCTTAAATCAGCAATACGCAGGAAAATTAGATTGTAACGGATATTAGCGCGTCTTAACGTATTAAAAAAGTTCAACTTGCTGAACGACGAGTTTCTTCGTGAAAAAAGTATGAAAAACGGCTTAAAAGTATTTTTACATTCGATATTGCACTTTGGTTTCGGTTTTTTTCATCAATTGTGCTTTGTTGTCTTGAATAAACTTGAGAATCATCAATTTTACAGAATCGTGTAAAAAACCATGCGCGTACCCTTTAACAATAATCACGCTGGGCAAACTAAAAAATAGATATTTGGCATCATCTAATGACGCATTTTCAAAAATGCCGTTTTCAATCAAAATTTTCTGAAAAAATTGTTTTTCAATCAAGACTGCATCGGAGTGGTTGTCGTTCCAGTAGCTTTGGCGCATGGCCATCAAATTGTTGTGTTTGTAGCTCATAAGGCTGAAAGCTTCATCTATAAAATGAGTAATTCAATTATTGGGATATTGTCACATTTTTCAATGATTATTGTGCATTTATCATAGACTGAATCATAAAAAGCAGGGGATTGACTATATGCTTTTTAAGCTGAATCTTGTAGCATCAATGCAGCAACTTGGGTTTTGTAAAATTATAAAATATTGAAAATTTACCGCGCTTTAAAAACAAACTGCGCTCAGGGGAAAATATGAAAGTTTGGACGTTTACATTATTGGGGATGCTGACTTTGGGCACAGCTCAAGTTTGGGCGAATGGTGTTTCACAAGGCTATACGCAATGTATGAACAATAGTTATGGCAAAATTTCCCAATCGCAAAAATGTATTAAAACTGAGCAAAAAGCACAAACCAAACGACTCAAAAAACACTATAAAGCCTATGTAAAACGCAGCGCGGGCAATGCCAGTAATATTCAACAACAGCATCAACTTTGGGAAAACCGTGTAAAACAACGCTGTTATTTATCGACTCAAAGCGATTTTGCCGCATTACAACGTGCGCAATGTGTTTTGCTACAGACAGCAGAGCGCGCTGATTATTATCAAGGTCAGTTTATAGGCATTAAATAGAAAAATCCCTGCTTAAAATAATTGTCTGAAACGCGCTTAAACATTATAAAACCGAGCAAAACAAGGTATCATAAGACGTTTTAAAATTTGACCTTGGAGCGCCTTAAGTGGATCGACCGACAATTAGCCCTGAACATTTGCAGGAAGCTGCTGAAAACCTATCAACCATTCGTGATTTTATTCGCTTTGGGGTTACAGCACTACGTCAATACGATGCACATTTAGGTCAAGGTACAGAAGATTATTTTGCAGAAAGTTCTGCCTTAGTGTTGCAAACTTTGTCTTTAGACTGGAATGCAGACGCTGAAATCTTAGATGCCAAATTATTGCCAAGCGAAGCCGCTGAATTTTTAAGCTTACTCGAACGCCGTATCAATGAAAAAGTACCAACTTCTTATTTATTAAACTTGGCGTATTTCTTCGGAAAACCATTTTATGTCGATGAGCGTGTTCTAATTCCACGTTCACCTATTGCCGAATTAATTGAAAATCGTTTTGCGCCATATTGCCTAGATGAAGAAGGTCAAATGCGCGAAGCAGATAACAATTTACCAGCCAATGCTGCACCTAAAACGCCACAACGTATTTTGGATATGTGCACGGGTTCAGGGTGTATCGCGATTGCTTTGGCTTATGCTTTTCCTGATGCTGAAGTCGATGCAACAGACATTTCAAAAGATGCTTTGGAAGTCGCACAAATCAACTGTGAACATCACAATAAACAGTATCAAGTGGCATTACTTGAATCTGATTTATTCGCCAAAATCCCAGCCGAAAATCAGTATGATTTAATCGTATCGAACCCGCCGTATGTTGATGCGGAAGATATGGCAGATTTACCTGAAGAATTCCACCATGAACCAGAATTGGCATTGGCGGCAGGGCAAGATGGTTTAGATTTAGTCCGTAAAATGTTGGCACAGGCGGCAGATTACCTGACTGAAGATGGCTTAATTGTGATTGAAGTAGGTAATTCTGAATGGGCGATGAAGCAAAACTTTAACACGGTTGATTTGCACTGGTTAAAATTCCAAAAAGGTGGTTCAGGTATTTTTGCATTGACTGCAGCACAATGCCGTGAATATCGCGATTTATTTATTCAATCTGTTCAAGCATAAGGAGTCGTTGGACGTGGCAGGTAATAGTATAGGGCAACTTTTCCGTGTAACGACTTGTGGTGAATCTCATGGCGTCGGTCTGATGGCGATTGTCGATGGCGTGCCACCGGGGATTGAACTGTCCGCAGAAGATTTACAAAAAGATTTGGATCGCCGTAAACCGGGTACGTCTAAGTTTGCAACACAGCGTAAAGAACCCGATGAAGTTGAAATTATTTCAGGTGTTTTTGAAGGTAAAACCACTGGAACTTCAATTGGTTTACTGATTCGCAATACCGACCAAAAATCGAAAGACTACGGCAACATTGCACAGACTTTTCGCCCTGGGCATGCAGATTATACCTATACGCAAAAGTATGGTTTCCGCGATTATCGTGGTGGTGGACGTTCTAGCGCACGTGAAACAGCAATGCGCGTGGCTGCAGGTGCAATTGCAAAAAAATATCTGTTTGAAAAAATTGGAATTGTGATTCGTGGTCACGTCACGCAAATTGGTACAGAAAAAGCTGAAAAGCTAGATTGGAATGAAGTACCAAACAATCCATTTTTCTGTGGCGATGTTGATGCTGTGCCACGTTTTGAAGCTTTGGTAACGTCTTTACGTGAACAGGGTACAAGCTGTGGTGCAAAACTGGAAATTGTGGCTGAAAAAGTTCCTGTGGGTTGGGGCGAACCTGTTTTTGATCGTTTAGATGCCGATATTGCCCATGCCATGATGTCTATCAATGCTGTGAAAGGCGTTGAAATTGGGGATGGTTTTGCCGTAGCAGCGCAGTTTGGGCATGAAACCCGTGATGAACTGACCACTGACGGCTTTTTAGCGAACCATGCAGGCGGTATTTTAGGCGGTATTTCTAGTGGTCAAGATATTCGTGTTGCGATTGCTTTAAAACCAACAGCCAGTATTACCACACCTGGCAAAACTATTAATTTAAACCGTGAAGATACGGACGTACTGACCAAAGGACGCCATGATCCTTGCGTAGGTGTGCGTGCAACGCCAATTGCAGAAGCAATGCTTGCGATTGTGTTGATGGATCACTTTATGCGTCATCGTGCACAGAATGCCGATGTGGTTGCACCGTTTGCACCTATTGAGCCAAAATAACAATATGCTTTAAGCAAGACGTATTGTCATCGACAAGTATAAACATATTGTTGAGAAAAAAGCCAAACCGCAGCGTTTGGTTTTTTTCTGCCTGAATTTTGAGCCTTGTTCGTCTTTTTAGATTGTAATTTTCAAAATTTCATACGCTGCTTTATATGATGAAGATATAGAGGAATGATCTTTAGCTAAAATATTAAGCTGATAAAAAAGAGCGCGTATCGCGCTCTTTTTAAGGAATATTCACTTTGTTTTTTAATTGAAAAACCAAGTGTAATAACCCCAAATCATCAATGGCCAAGCCACAAATGGGCTAAATAACCATTTCCAAAACCAAAAGCGTGGAATAAAACCAACACCATGTACAAAGCCACCTGAAATACCAATCATAATAAACATCATGGCACGGTGGCTATATTCACCGTTGGCATCCAGCATTGCTGCTGGATGAAGAAGCAGTACAGCTGCGAGCGGGAATGCCAATAAACATGAAATAACCATCGCAATCTTGTTCGGTTTTTGAACTGTTGTTTCAGCGTTCACGGCAGTGTCTGTCATCTAATTATTCCTCGTCAAGGTCTTGATGAGATTCAATATACAGGGCACTCAAGACACCTGCAAAGCATGCCATCAGAATACCGAGAATCCATGCAAAGTACCACATAATTTATTCTCCTTAGACACAGCCTTAGTAAAGGCTGTGTGAATTCTCTTTAATGTGCTTGTTGGTGATAACGCCCCACATTTTGTAGTAACACCAAGTGGTGTATAGCAAAATAATTGGTACGAAGATACATGCTGCAACAGTCATTACAGTTAATGTGTTTTTACTTGATACCGCATCCCACATGGTCAAGCTTGCAACTGGGTTGAGGCTTGATGGCATTAAGAATGGGAACAATGCAAAACCTGCAGTTAAAATCGCACCGATCACCGCTAAAGATGAACCTGTGAAACTTAAACCCGCTTTATTTTTACCTGCTGCAAGAACAATCAAAATACCGCCCAAGATGCCCATAATTGGTGCAATCATGGTGATTGGGTAAGTTGAGTAGTTGTTCATCCAGCCAGGGTTACCATTGGTAAGCACTTCTTTAGCCAATGGATTGGCAACGCCATTTGTGTCGTATGGAGTAACGAGGGTATAACCTTCGATACCACCGAAGTATAACCATGCGCCTGCACCTAAGAAACACACAAGGAACACAATACCCATGATTTGTGTTGCCTTAGCAGAGCGTGCACGTAAGTCACCATCGGTACGAAGCATTAACCATGCACCACCATGCGCACACAGCATAGACAAGCTGACTAAACCACAAACTAAAGCAAATGGGTTTAATAATGCAAAGAAGCTACCTGTATATGTTGAACGTACAGTTTCATCTAGGGTAAATGGCACACCGAGGAACATGTTACCAAACGCAACACCGAATACTAATGCAGGAACTGCACCACCTACAGCTAAACCCCAGTCCCAAGATGTACGCCACTTGGTGTTTTCAAGTTTTGAACGGTAGTCAAAACCAACTGGACGCAAGAACAGGGCAAACAGGACTAAGAGCAGTGCCCAATACATGCCTGAGAATGCTGTTGCATATACCATAGGCCATGCTGCAAATAACGCACCACCAGCAGTAATGAACCAAACTTGGTTACCATCCCAGTGCGGTGCAATCGTGTTGATTGCAGCACGGCGTTCTTCGTCATTTTTACCTACAAATGGCATGATTGCCATTGAGCCCATATCGAAGCCATCGGTAAGGGCAAAGCCAATTAGTAGTACACCAACTAGCACCCACCAAATGATTTTGAGTAATTCATATTCGATCATGCTTAAGCCTCCTCATTGGCTTTTTTCGCAGCTTCAATTTTCTCGAAGTGGTATTTACCAGTATGAAGCGAGCTTGGGCCTAGACGTGAGAATTTGATCATCAAGTACATTTCAATAATCAGCAATACGGTGTAGAACGCAGCTAATGCAATGATTGAGCCCCATACGTCACCTGTGCTGAGTGAAGATGCAGAAAGGTGTGTAGGAAGTACTTCACCAATTGTCCATGGTTGACGACCAACTTCTGCCACATACCAACCTGTTTGCGCAGCAATCCAAGGTAAAGGTAATGAGAATAATGCAAATTTTAATAACCAAGGTTTGCTTTCTGCATTGCGTTTAGCCACTGCAAAAGTTGCAAGTGCGAATAACAACAGCATTAAGAAACCAGAAGCGACCATTGCACGGAATGCCCAGAACAAACTTGGCACGTGTGGAATAGTATCCGCAGCAGCCATTTTAATTTGTTCGTCAGTCGCATCTACTACGTTTGGCGTGTATTTTTTCAACAATAAACCATAACCCAAATCGGTTTGAGTTTGCTCAAATGCAGCTTTAAGTTCAGGAGATTGGTCGCCCGCACGTAATTGCTCAAGTTGTTGATAAGCAACCATACCGTTACGAATACGAACTTCGTGGTTTGCGATCAGGTCTTTAATACCAGTCACTTCTTCGGTGATAGAACGCGTTGCAATAATCCCCATTACATAAGGAATTTTAACTGCGTAATCTGTCGTTTGCGTTTCTTTGTTTGGAATACCAAATAAAGTAAACGCTGCAGGAGCAGGGTGAGTATCCCATTCTGCTTCAATTGCTGCGAGTTTAGTTTTTTGAACATCACCTAATTCATAACCTGATTCATCACCAAGTAGAATTACAGATAAAGTAGAAGCTAAACCGAAAATTGCTGCAATAGCGAACGAGCGGCGTGCAAAAGGTAAGTCTTGCTTTTTCAATAAGTAATAACTTGAAATCGCTAAAACGAAAATAGCACCCGTTACATAACCAGCAGAAACAGTGTGTACGAATTTAACCTGTGCAACAGGGTTAAAAATTAACGCCCCGAAGTCAACCAATTCCATACGCATGGTTTCGTAGTTAAAGGTAGAACCCACTGGATTTTGCATCCAGCCGTTGGCAACTAAAATCCAGAGTGCGGACATATTAGAGCCGAGCGCAACTAGCCACGTTACACATAAGTGCTGCACTTTGGTGAGGCGATCCCATCCAAAGAAGAATAAACCAATGAAGGTCGATTCTAAGAAGAAGGCCATTAAACCTTCAATTGCGAGTGGTGCACCAAAGATATCACCCACGTAGTGTGAGTAATACGCCCAGTTTGTACCAAACTGGAACTCCATGGTTAAACCAGTGGTTACCCCTAAAGCAAAGTTAATACCGAAGAGTTTTCCCCAGAATTTAGTCATGTCTTTATAAATTTCTTTACCAGAAATCACATACGTGGTTTCCATAATGGCAAGAATAAAAGCCAGACCTAAAGTCAGTGGAACAAAAATAAAGTGATACATCGCGGTCATTGCGAATTGGAACCGCGAGAGATCGACCACGCTTTCAGAAATCATCAACGTGTCTCCTTGATTGAGGAAGGACTGCCAGCAATACGCTCAGCAACTTGTGAATCAAAATTTTGAGGAATAGTTGGGGCATCAAACCAAATATTTTTGATGACCATTAACAACACGACCTTAATTATTAAAATGATCGTGAGTTCACGAACTACTTTTCTATTTAAATCTTTAGGAACTAAGCTCACTTTTATAAGCCTATTTTTTAAACTGTGTTTTATATTATTAAACAAAAACATACAAAAAAAAATAGCTGGCACAGTTAAAATGAAAATATATTGTTAAATTGTTACAAATCAATATTTTATTTTCGGGTGGTGAAGAAAATAAATGGAGGAAAGTAGTTTTTTTAAACTTGACAGAAACACTTGTAATTAATTATTTAAAATCTGACTAAAATACTTATATTTTAAAAAGCAAATCTGACTAAAATACTATGATTAAAAGTCATTCTAAAATAGCAATAAATTAGAGATATTATCAGCTAATAATTATTCTCATTCATTTGTTAAAGCTTGATGACGATTCCGCATATTTTTTTATTTTCCTACAATGTAGTGGTGCTTTGTCTTTGGCTTAGTCTAGGGTAAACAGCATTTTTTCATAATGATTTTGTGTAAATATTGTTCAGATCACATGAAATGTATCGTTTATAAACAAACAGATTGTGTTGAGTTTGAGTGAAAAATTTTAATTTTCTTAGGTCAGCAAGATTGGTTTTAAATCTTAAAAAATAACTTATTGATTGCTAAATAGGTTATTTGATGCCGAAATTTTTTTGGCAAGATAGTGAGATCTTTTTTTGCGCACAATAATAATTTGAGCTTGAAATTCAAGTTCACCAAATTCAGGTTCAACCTGCACATAATGCAGTTGCCCAAACTCATCACGTACACGTGCTTGTGCAGAAAAACCAGGACGGGCATTACCACTGGAAATTGTGGCTAAACGTCCGAGTAAATCGACTTGGCGCACGCTATATTTGGGCTTAATCACTTGGTCTAAACAGTGAATCATGAAGACTGTAAAAAAGATGGCAATAATAAACG
>ERZ650312.132-NODE-132-length-36899-cov-8.040251_pt1 | contig 36899 bp, 57 predicted proteins | sample MGYA00376248_ERZ650312 | MGnify/ENA primary metagenome ERZ650312 (study PRJEB26733, sample SAMN07839316) | wastewater metagenome | biome: urban; feature: wastewater treatment plant; material: waste water | place: USA: North Carolina | collected 2016-07-28 ... | reverse complement strand
GGACGGCTTGTTTGTCGCCGTCACCGTCAAGGGCGAATCCGAGGAAATCCCGGCCTGCGACCTGGCGGCCTGCGAATTTCTGGGCGAGCTTGAGCTTGATGCCAGCCTGTTATTCACATTCGAGGATAGTCTCATGTATTACTACGATAAACGCAATAAACAGCTGTATGCCACTAGACAAGAACTGGCGACAGCGCATCCTAAATTACTTACGGCTATTACTCAGACTGAAGCCAATTCGTACATGTTTCTTAACGATATTGAAGAGCTAAAGCTAGTTATTCCTGAAAACGTCAATTATGACCTGTATACGCTGGTACCTGGTCAAGTAAATATCGAGAACAACACCCTCAGTATGGAGGCTGCGTTGCGTACAGATATCGATGTAGATCAGTTACGCAAAACTCTTTTAAATAAAGCTGAAGATGATTTGAATGCGCTATACAAAAAGTACACTGAAGGCACTCCTGCAGTTGAGCAAGCAACATGGGGCCTACAATTGGCTGAGGCGAATTATGTCAAAGCCTATCTTGAATCTCCAGATATCATGCCAGCCGATCAAACGCCGGTATTGGATCTTATGGTTAGTCAGCGTAAAGTACCAAATGAAACCGTGTTTGATTTGGCTAGGTTGGTACTGGCTGCTGCAAATAGATACGCGATGACTGCGGCTAATCTGGTGGGGCAGTGGCAACGCGTAGATAAAGCCCTCAGAGCGGCAACGACCGTAGAAGAGTTGGTAGCGGTCGATACAGCAATTATTGATCCAGCAGAAAAAAAGATGTAATGCTTTAAAATTTATACATCATAGCGGCCCATATGGGCCGCTATGATGTATCCTAATTAACGAGACAGTTGTCTACTTAACATTGCATTGAGTTGATAACACAGTACAGTGCCTTGTGATGTAGCGTCTACAGGCGCAGATGATAGTGGGATATAGACCCAATACGACATACCACCAGACAACACCTCGATATCGGAAAGATCCAATACAGCAACGCTATATTCATTATTTTTATTTAGATAAGCCACAAAGCACCAGTCTAGACCATGTTGTCGCATCCACAAATTAATTAGCGCTGGGCTACTAATTGACTGCCAACCCATTACTTTCATTGCGTAGTGGGTACCACAATACTTAGCTGGCCATGAAACCAATTTGATTAAAGTTTGCGATGGCGTAAAACGCTCGCCTGCCACCCACCGCATACCGCATCCCAAAAGGTACACCAGAATAGCCAGCCAAGGTACCACTTTAGCAGTGACTGGAGTCAGTACCAGGATTTCAAATTGCTCAGTATACAACATTGCCCAATAGAGCAGTACCAGTAAACCAAGCGTAGCGCCTACAATTGAAAATACTACACCGACTGCATAGAAAATACCGCTGGCGTTCATATTTCGTTTAAGCATTTGAAGTTTCTCCTAAGTATTTTAAGAATGATGTTTCTGCATAGCCAGGCTATTTTGAATAAAGTTTCTGATGCACTCATCATCAACTTTTCGAGTGACATCACGTTCTGTAGACATATACTCTCGACTTAACCGCTTATATAGCGTATCATAATCAACTGGCGCACTAACCATGGTTTCAAAGTGTTCACTAAGCTTTTGATATGCGGCTGCATAAATAACCGCCTCACCTGCGAGCAAACTATTCAAAGAGCGATCATAGTAGACCGATTTTTCATCAAGCGAGTACAGTTCAATAGTGCAATCACGACAATCGGCTACAACAAGCCAAATCTCTGGGTTGTCTACCGCTAAGGTCAGTACCGGTAACTCAGTAGCGCAAGTCACACGCACGAGATTTTTATTAGCTGCCAAGCATAAGTTGGCGTATGCAAGCCAAGCAGCCCGATATTCGCCTGTTTTTCTAAGTGCATTGATGTCCATTAAATCACCCATGAAGGAGTTTGGTTAATAATTTCACGCCATGTTGAACAGTGGCCTTCAGCCTATTAATTTCATTTTGGTGCGCCTCAACGGTAGCATCCCATGTTGGAGCATATGCAGCAACATGATCGAAAGGCGCTGTCTTCAGTCCAGCGTTGCCGGTTAAATTGATGCTAATTAGCGCCAGATCGCATTCGGTAGTTATAACTAAAATTCTTTTTACCCGGCGTTCACTAAGTTCCTGCACAGTACTGACATCGTGCGGGGTAACTACTCTAATCCAGCCATGGGTTTGCAAGACCATATTAGCGACACTGAGATAAGCAGCGCGATAATTATCAGAAAATTGGGTATGCTCCATTAAAGGTTCCTTATTTGAGGTCCATAATAGCTATAGCTAACACAACTACTGCTGCTATATTAGCGGTAAATGCAAAAACGAGACTACTGAAAAGAAGTTTCAAACCAAGGGGTAGTCTGTAGAAAATTTCAGCTAGCGATTCAAAAGTAGCCCAGTAAGAGCGCATAGCACGTCCGATGCTTTTTGTCGTTTCTTTAATACCCATTTGTTTCTCCTAAACTAGACAGCTGGTAATACGGTTAGTGAGCAAGGGTAGCTCAACTAAGTGATATGGACTCATATTACGATAGAATAACACCTACCGTGTGCCCATATGGGCACACGGTAGGTGGACAGGTTACAGTAGATCCATCAGATTACCGCGTAGGAGCGTTCCAGGTCAAAGGTGCGCAGACTATCCACTACGGCCACCACCAGGTAAACAGTGGTTTTCAGTGTCGATGGCAGCTCATCAAACGGCATAAGCTGTGGGTCAGTCATGGCTGTCATATCGTACGCTGGTCCATATGTCCAGCCAGATTCCAACTGCTTAGCCATCCAAAGCCGATGGGTATGTTGGGGATCCGTGTACTGGTTTTCCAGCAGAAACAACACGCTATCAATAACCCCAGTCCGGTATGGTTCCGGAGTCTCCGTCCACGACAGATATCCGTCATCACCTTGACTTCTACGATACGCTGAGATGACCTGATACGCTACATGAGCGATGCTTTCTACAGTCGTGGTGACGTTCTCCATATAGAATAAATATACGCCACCGCGTTCGTTAATATCGAGGTACGGGATGAGCGCATTCACCACTGCCTTGAAGATGTAGTCCTTGGCCTTTTGTCCCACAGGCAGCTCATCGTACGGCACGATGCACGGATGAGTTTTCTTTTCCTCATCTTTCTCAGGACCGTACACCCAGCCAGCTTCGATCTTTTCTTTCATCCAAGAGTCATGACTGTGTGAGGGTCCGGCATCTGGATTTTCCAGATGAAAAAGAACACCATTAACGGCACTGGTCTTCTGCCATTCCGGTGCTTGTTCCCAAGGCTTCTGGGAGGTATCCCCCTGGCTGGCGCAGTATGCTGCATTGACTTCGTGTGCCACTTTGGCGATATCGCTTACTTTCATGGTACTTCCTTTCCTATGGTTGTTTATCCCAACGTAGACCATGCCGTGCCGTCACTGTAGCATGGATCATTCGTTTTGTTTTCTCCACATAACTCAGTGGCTCTCCGGTGACTTCATCTACTTCCGGTACTGACATATCTCGATTCACCAGACGCATACGTGTAGCCTCAACATACGCGTTCGTTTCTCGGACTGACAATGTACTCCAGAACTTGTTACTGACATCGCCTACAACCATGCCGTATACCGTCTCCGCATAGTGTGCCAGTTCGGCAATTTCCTCAGTAGTCATTGCTACGCTCCTTGTAGGTCACTTAGGCTCTTTACTGCCTAATAGGGTATGCATATCACGCACAATGTCCGCTATAGCGCGATCATTGTGCATCCATCGTTGAAAACTGTTACGCGAGTTTAATCTATCGAACTCGTTTAAGAGACTCTTTAGTGCATCTAGATATTCACCAATCTCCTGTAAGTGTAGATGCGCAACTGCCAATAAGGCAGGATGATGCTCACACTCTTCAATAAGTAGTGTAGCTCTGAGTGTCTGACCAGTGAGATTAGGCTTACCATCCTTCACCTCTTCGATCAGACTACCAGCTAACGTAACAGGTGGCTTAACTGCCATACGAGTACGTCGCATTTGGTTGTTCACGCTCAACCGCTTTACCAGCATAGCGCATCGTTTCGCCGAGTCGGCGACGGTTGTCACGTAGGGTTTCATAGTACACCATCCGCCGCTGTTCATTCCATGGTTCGGTACCCACTGGATGGCCGTGCCTGTCATGCGTAATAGGCTCAAGTTCAGCATCGGATGCTAACAACGCACGTGTGTGCATGGTTCTTTCTCCTAGGTTCAGTAGATATGCCGCAGCATTGGTGAAACAGCTCAGGGTGCCGTACGGCACCCTGAGCGATGTAGTTGAATTATGGGATAATGTCAGCGTAGAACGTAGTCAATAAGGCATCGACGTGGTGGGCAACCTTAGCCAGCATAGCAGATCCCGGTTCCACATGGCCAATAATGAAGTAAACGTATACTGAAGAATACGTCGACAGCGCGTGCTCCAGCACCTCGTCTCTTACGTCGTTAGGCTTGTCGGTGCTATCGACCATTTGAGTCAACACACAATTTTCCGTATCTACAGTGACCAGATATACGCGCATTTTGTGGGAATCATAGATCGGCTTCAGTGCGCTGAATTCTTTCACACTGTTGATGCGCGTCCAACCGTCATTTTGCAGCGTCATACTGGTCAATGCAAAGTACGCATCGCGGTACTGCTGAGTGACTGTGTTCTCAGGCATGGGTATCTCTCGGGTAGTTTACTTGAGTGCAGGGTAGTGCTCTTCCATCATACCGCGCACAGCTTCACTGCCGAGATCAAAGAGATCTTCAGCATCAGCTGCGTCAAATGTAAAGTACACGTAGCGATGCGTGGCCAGTGCTTTCAGTAGCGCTTCAGGCTTGTCCTCAATCGGCTCGAACTTGCAATCCTGCATGTTTACAGCACAAAAGTACACCTGTTCGCCACTGCACTTCCACGGTTCCATAAGCTTGTACTCATGTACGCTGCAAATACGCGACCATCCGTTGACTTGCGCCAGTGTGTTAGCAATGGCCCCATATGCTTCGCGATATTCTTCAGTGTAGTTTTGCATGGTTTGAATCTCCTATAGTAAGTGCCCCACAGTGCCGAATGGCACTGTGGATAATGCTATTATGTCGTTAGCCCCCTTGAGCAACGCGGTTCTGGCATGCAAGAGGGCCAGCTGCACCGGGCGCTGCCAGTTTGCAAGGTCCTTCTCCTTCAGGTTTGGTGGTTAATGCGACCAGGATTTCGTAGAGCATGTAATCCCATACCACAGCGCATACGCGTTCGACATCGTCGGATGGCCATGTATCAGAATGGTGCCGGATTGTAGACGCGATGAATTTATGGGCGATAGACGTACGCACCATTTCTTCACCAGCCATCGCCCTCCAATCTGGATTCTTACCCATATTTCGTCTTTGTTTAAGGGCATCCAGAACCACCTTGCGTACGGCTGGGCAATCCTCCATGACATCCCACAGATACCGAGTGTACTCCTCATCGGTGGGCTCATCATTTACCACGATGCCATTCCGGAACTTAAACGCCTCAGTCACCCACTTGATAACCGATGGGTGACTCCACTGAGACAGATCAATTCGGCGGTGAGGACGGAGTAGTGACAACCATACCGCCCTGACCATCATACGCTCCGCGTTAACGACCGTAGTAGTGCGTTCCAGGTAGTTGTAATACTGAAGGAACTGTGCGCGATTATGCTCGTATACCTTCAACATATCAGCCAGAACTGGCACGGTAACGCGTTCCTCATCTACCTGGTACACATACTTAGCGGCTGTGGGATGCGCCACCATCAGGGCGAGTGCCCGGCGCATTTCCTGGGTAGGCAGAGGCACCCACACCGCGGATACCGTCGTCGAAGCATTGCAGTAGAGGTATCTAGTCAGATTAATCTTGCCGTACTTTTCCTTGTCTACCACGCCCAGACGCTTCAATGCGTCAATGGACTTCTTCAGTGCTGCATAGTCTACAGCACGTTCGTCAGCAGGTTTCATTTGTCACTCCACTAGTGCGGGTAAGATACGATCGTGAAATACATCACGATCGCCCTGATTAAGGGATACGATGTTGTTCATGATCTTCGGGAACATGTTCAACATCGCTTGTTCCCGAACGATACGTTCAGGATCCCACAGTGCGTCATGCAGCATTACATCCACGTTGGACTCAGTCGTACTTTTCATCAGCGCCTGATTAAAATCACACGCATAGTCGCGGATGCTATTGCGGTGCTCACCGCCTAACGTATGAGCGAACTGGTGAGTAGCCAGCTCATTCACCACAATACGACGCAGCGGTTCAAATGCACGCAGTGCGTTCAAGAGCAATCAGTGTGTCTAGCTGATCATGCGCTTCTAAAACCAAACGTCTAGCTCTGGTACGTTAGGAATGCTATCCTTGTTGGTTAAACATCTTTTCTACGTAATCAAGCATTGCTTGATTAGCAGCGGCGGTGGCCTCTTCGTACTGGCTATTGGTGGTGGACGATCCATCTGCAAAGACAGCGCCAGTAAACACTAACCGTTCTCCCGTACCGGATTTCGTGGTAAATGAACAAATAAGAATACCCAATGCAGAATTACGGTTAAACCGATAATCGCTACGATTCTGTTCTAGTTCTTTAACTACATCTAAAGCTAGCATGTTATACCTCCTATATTTGTTTTAGCGATTTTAAACTTTATTCGCGCGTAGCCGGACGTTTCAGGATATCTCTGGCTTCACCAAAGGTAGCCGGTTTGGCCTTGATGAGTTTGATACCGATGTAGCTTTGGAATTCTGACATACATTTCTCCTTGAATGATGGCCTATGCTGCTTTGAGTAAAACATCCAGACGAGACTGGTACTTCAGTGCCTTGACTGGATGTTGGATGAAAGTGTCCCTTAGGTGGGTATAGTGATCGCTGAGCTCAGCGATACTGCCATACAGCGTATAATTACCCATGACGTCCAACTCACCTACGCCTAGCGTTACCGCGCTGAACGATCGACTATCGGGACCGAAGTCAATGGGCACACCCTGAAAGGTGAAGTTCTCAGGGTCTATCACGCCTTGCAATCCATCGATGAGCGCCTGTGACCGGATACCCAGATCCACATCGCAGACGTGCATGTACAGTCCATGGCACGCCATGCCCATACTGCCCAGGGCATAGATCATGCTGTCGGAACATGCGTACGGCCGATACGGTACCCCGGCCAGTTCAGCCAGATGGCATTCCAGCTGACGCATGTAACTGATGGCTTCTGCCTTGTTGGTAAATGTTCTCATGGTGCTCTCCTTAAGTCAGTTTGATGGTACTACTCATCTAGGTGATATGAGTGTAGAAATATTTAAACCGACAAAAGAAAAGACACGCCCATATGGGCGTGTCTGCGGTGGCTTTACCAGCCTACTCGTATGAGCAGACCGTTATGCACACGGTACGGTAGACCGTGCACATAGATGGCACGGCGATACCCGTGCGCATTATGGTCAATCGCAATGGCCTGTTCAAAGGTCATTGCACGAGGGTAGAACTTTACCGGCATGGTCTGCCTCCAGTAATACGACGGCCTTCTTCAGTAGCCGCCAAACGTGCTACCAACTGATCGGTGGCTTCTTTGATTTTCTTACGAAGACCTGATATAAAGTTCTTATTGCCTCTCCAGTCGCCTCCGGTCCCTGCTACCGGCGTGACGATGGAGACGTATTTGTTGGAAATACGGATCATCAGGTGCTTAGAGCCCTGACGTGCCACCTCCCACTGGAGTCCCTCCTTACGGCAGAAGGACTCCAGAGCGTCTCGGATATCCGAGTCGATCTTGCGACAAGTTGTCATTAGAACTCCAATTCTTCTTCCGGTACAGTCCAGAAGTTTGGCATCGGTTTACGTACTTGCGGATCGCACACTGAGGTGCCATTGAGCCATGCCTCGTCGCCACGACGTTGCTTCACCATCTCAGCCTTGGTAAAGCAATCTGCGTTTTGACTTGGCCGACGGATGTCGCACCACATGTCGTTGGTCTTGCCGTTATTCGTGATGCGCATCTTCACAAAGCCACGACCAAATGGACAAGCGCTACTCACGCCCGCATAGTCAAGTGGCACAACAGTGGGCTCCATCCGTTCATATCGCCGATTTACCACCCAGATACCGTTCAGTTGCGCCAGCAACATCTGACGAGCAGCCAGCGGAGACAGTCCTTGAGTGCACGCCTGAGGCGCCACCACTGTGACGTTCGTCTTAGCGAACGCCAGGTTGATTGCGCCCAATGCGAGGAACAGGGCGATGATAATAATCGTACGGCCAATAAAAGCCAGTACGTTATCGACGGTCATGATGTTATCTTCTTTGAATTGCATGGTGTTACTCCTTATGAATGACCCACCTGCCGGCCGGCAGGTGGGGTACTACACATTCAACGTGGCGATGTAGAACATACCACTAGGTCACGTTTAACCACGTGCATGATCTACTAGAGGGGTATGCTACCCTCTCTCTAATTACTGCCGGCGCTATTACGCCAGCAGCATCCAAGTCAAGCGCTCTTGCGCGGCACGGTCGTCGCCGCCGCTGGTAGCCTTCTGGAGCGCTTCGGTATCTTCCGGCGCTCCAGAGTACAGCTCAGGCGCTACCTCGACCTCCGGAGCAGGAGGCAGCCAAATAGTGACGGTCTCTTCGACCTTCACCAATTTAACATCATCGACTTTAAACGTCACATGGGAGTGATCCCACAGATATACGTCAAGTAGCTCGATCAAGAGATGGCCAGTTCGGTGTGACAACTCGTACTCCGCCACCGGTACTGCCATGCGCAGGCCACGGTAGTATGCCGGCTCAGCCGTATTGGTGAAGCGGTTCTGCACTTCGGTCAGCCTGGACCGTTCCCTATATTTCTCCAGGTCCTCAGTGAAGCGATCCAGTACCGCATACTTGACTGGAATGCTGGCGTTGAGGGCATACTCCGCCTGGGTGGCGTGATACGCGCCACCCATTGCCGCAGCAGCACGCAGCAGCAGGTTGCGATCAGCTGCGCGCACCTCGCGGTTGACGTCGGCAATGATTTGCTTCAATGCGCCTTTGAGCTTGGACGACATTTGGGACATGGTAGTGCCTTTCTGGAGCATAGCTCCTGGTTGTGCAGTGAAATCATTTCACTGATTCAATACGGTTATATTAACCTAGAAAAAGATTGAATGCGCATAGGCTGGCTTACGCCAGCCTATGCATCAACATCAGTTCGAGAGCAGCACTTCACTCAGTTCGCGCTTCAGTGCCAACAACTGTTCTGCAGGGGTGATCTTGGCCGGTTCATTCTCTGTACCATCGTAGTTCTTTGTCATTGCGCTGTCGTTGATGTGATACAGCCGCGTCATCCACTGCGCATCCTTCGGCAGGAGCTCACTCAAGTCCTTCGGCTGCTCCTTCTTCGAGATGAGTTTCTCGAAGTTGTTGAACATATTCAGCAGCGTGAAGTTCTCACTGATGTCACCAGTCCAATGGAAATCCTGGTTAGGGACTTCCACCGTGACCGTAATCATTTCGGCGGATGCACTACGGAAGATCGTCATACCCATGACCGTGAACTTCAGGATAGCAGTGCTGTTTGTCCTGAGCGTATATGGCGCAATGCCGTTATATGCATACTGGTACCGCAGTGGCTGTAGCGCCTGATCGAACTCATTCGGCACAGCCTTTGGCAGCTTAGCCGGTAGCGCCATGCCGCTGTGAGACATGTACGTCAACAACTGCAGGATGACGTCTTCCATGGTTTCACTGCGTTGACGACGGTACTCGTCACGACGCTCCATGTAAGCTGCCGATTGACGGGCACGCAACCGACGACGGTAGTCGATGAGGATGATCGAGATAGATGCGGTCACGATGATGGGTAGTGCGACGAATACGAAGAATTGTACGATATCTTGATTCATTGGTCTGACTCCAAGTAGAAGTTGTGGGTGATGTCCTGTCCGGGTAATTCGTACCGCATGACAATGTTGGTGGGTGTATCGCCAGCCTCAAAGTCCTGGTGGTGGGTGTAGATACTGATATCGAATTCAGCCGCTACGTCGTAGCGCAAATCGCGCAGCATGCCATTACTGACGATTGCGCGGATACGTTCGCAAAACAAGTTGTGAAACGCCTCGCATGCTTGCTGGCTGTCGCATGTTGCGTCGATAGTGATGAGGGTAGCCATGGCAAAGACCATGCTATCGATATCCTCGTAGTAGAAATCTGCCATTTTCAGTGTCCTTTACGGACACGACTGGGCAGAGTCTTCGGGATACCGATACGCTGTTTAGTTGTAGACTTAGCTTGCTGCATATCAGCACCGGTCTTCCAAGCATGACGCTTTTGCGCTTCAGCCAGATACATGTCGATCTCGTGTTGGAGTTCATCCAACACGGCATGATCCACCGGAGACGTATGCGTCGTACGTGCTACACTGAGCACCATGCACAGTACCGCATGGTGTTTCACGTAGTCAGCGTAGTCCGCAGAGAGACTGATGTTACGTTGGGCTTGATCTCGCATCATGTTCAGTTTCAAAGAGGGTGTCATTTTACTTTCCTTCAAAGGGCAGTCGGAGATTGAGTCTGAAGCTGTAATGGTGGGTCGGCATATTGAATACCACCCATTTCGCTACCTTTCCACTCTTACGTGGTTTAGGCATGAGGCAAGGGATAGTGCGGTGGTCTACATCATCACCTAAGAGAATCAGTCCACCCATAGATTCTAACTCATCCTTCATCATGGACAAGCTATGGGTGGAGAGCAGTCCGTTAGGCATGATGTCGATTGGGTAAACATAGTCAGCAGCAGTGTTGTACCAGCCTTGGTCAATGACCTTTACATGGTCATACACGCGCTTGGCTTCAAAGCGGGTAGTCGTCTTATCGATGTAGACCAGTGCATCTGGCTTGACCTCCATGATGATGTTGTTGAACCGATCATGGGTAAACGTCCTGACAGACTTGGTACGGCTAGGTGCACGTTCGCGTGTTGCACCGCCAGCCATCTCAGAGATGAAGTGTGTCCTGAGCCACTTGTACAAATCTTTGTTAAGAAACTCCACTACTCGGTTCAGCTCGTCTTGGGTAGCGATCCGGTAGGCGTTATTGCCCCATTCCACCGCATCTACCACCTGACGTGCCACTTCATACACCGACGACGGTACAGGCGCTCTGGCATGCATTTCCAACGTCGTGCGGATGCAGTTAATCACTGCACGATGTGCAGCACCCCAACGCAGCGGGAGCATGGATTGACCACACTCGTTCCACGTCAGGTTAGCTGCATTGATAATGTTTCGTGTGAGCGCATGAATACGCGCCTCACTACTGACTCTTACGAGCTTCATAGCGTACCTCGTTTATTGAGCACGTAGTCCAACAACACTACGCCGTATGACAATTGATCGATCGGCATCAACACGATGCAATTAAGTCGACCGCCGGCAATGGAGGACTTCACTCCACCTAAGCGACGATTCACAGCACCGTGATAATACTTGATTTCCTTTGTCTCCGTATGTTGCACCTTCAGGTATACGGCCTCCCAGTCGATACCTTTGTAATGGATTGCTTCGATTGGCACGTGCAGTTCACGGTATCTGCTAGTGTCACCGTACGATACCTCTACGGCGTGTACACCATCCGTGACAGTCACGTTTGTATTGCCTGTATGGCGGATAAAGACCGCCTGCATATACCTATTAGCGATCGCGGTTTTACGCATGTGCATCCTCCATTGTAAGTGAAAAACTGACAGAACTACTTAGCTCTTCACGATAGTGATATGACTTTGCAATTTCTTACCATGCGCACTCAGTCACTGTAGTGCAATGTGACATCCATCTGGTATTGACCCAGATCGATTTCCACTGACGTAGTACGCTCTCCTGTTCTGGAACGTACACCCATGTAGCGGATGCCTGATAGCACGTGCACTAGGCAAGTTTCTGCTTCTTCAGATACGTACGCTCTGTCTGTCACAATGACCGGTTTGAGGTAGTCTTCATCCACAGATCCAATGAATAGCCCACGACTGGTATAGTCAGGTGCACAGATATGGGTATTACCCGTCACTGGATCGGTGAATTCCACTACGAGTCCTTCTGGTAAGTCGTAGTTAATGATGAAGTCATTGATGTGCGATGGCTTATTATAGCCCAGATGGATCGTCCACGGGTGGGCGTTCTTTGTGTAGAATACCGGTCGAGGACCGATGGCACTGTATACTTCCACCCAGTTTGGTTTGATACCATCCTGACATACCGTGTACATCGCAGCATTGAACAGCTCCATTACGGTAGACCAATATCCATAGCGATGTGTGGAGGTAAGCGACATCAGACGTATGAACTCAGTGGCTTGAACGTGCTTGATCACTTCTGCCATATACAAAGTGGCTTTACGCTTATTGCGCTTACCCGCACGGTTTAGCGTGTCCATGACCAGGGCCTGTGGCCAATGCTTATATTCCAATCCAGGCACTAGAGGTGGGAGTAACTCTTTTACGTCTTCATTCGTCATGCTGATACTCCTACGGATAGTGAGCGCAGTGCGCTCACTATCTTTAAACAGCGGTTATCTGAGGGTGGTAAAGCGGCAGCCGGTGTCCATCGCAACGATATCGTGCATGGTATGATCGGTAGCTGCGACCTGCACAAAGGTGTCGGTCATGTACCGATCAGGGTTAGTGAGAGGATCACCAACCGCTGTGGCATACGCTGTGGCATAGACGCACGCAGTCGAGTCGCTATCAGAATACACTCGCTGAATGTTGGCGCGTACTTCCATATCCAGCAGCGTTTGATTTACCACCGTCTGACCACCCGTGTGATATTTGTTATCGTGGTCGCCCGCATTGTAACCGGCATAAACATAAGCTTCAGGATATTCGTCCAACCAGAACGGCTCACGCGGTTGTGCCAGCACATTGGCGTTGATTTCAATTGTCATCATTGCCCCTATAGCATGCGGCACTGCACGTGAACTTGTTGTAGACATTGGCGAAGCATTGACCAGTACGATCATCCTCTGAAATATTCGCCGATACTCCAACTACATCGCCCACGGAACTGCAGATGTTGTCACCTTCAGGATAAGGCGACATGGCAGAAGCGCACACATTAGTGTACGCCATACCGTGCACGAAATTGTTCGTGTATGCTGCCACGTAACCCACCTCGTGACGCACCTTACCGGCGATAAAGCCGTCACTGATGCTGGCATGCACCATCGGCGTCTCGGTCGCAATATCATTCTGCGAACTGGCATGCGTACCTGCATAGACATACGCGCTCATATCTTCACTCATCATTCATGATCTCCTATGGTTCAACTTGTTCAACGAGTGTGGCTGATACGACCACATCACCCTCGTCGAGTGTAACTAACTTCACACCCCGTGCTACACGTCCTGTTTGACGAATCTCAGCGACCGGAGTGCGTACCATGACACCATTGCGACTGATGATCGTCACATCAGTCGTCTCAGGCGTCAATACCAACATGGCGATCAGTCGTTCACCATCGATGCGTTTAGATGCCTTCACACCTTTACCGCCTCGATTAGACATCGACCTGAAATCACCTAAATTGGTAATCTTACCTACACCAAACGACGATACTGTCAGTACCTGAGTCGTATCGTTGGTGCATACTTGCATACCCACCAGCTCATCTGCCGGGTCTAACTTCATACCGGTCATCATACCGCTACCACGCAAACTGACGCGTACGGCAGTTTCATTAAATCGAGCTACCTGACTGAATGCGCTGACCAGAATCAAATCAGCTCCAGGTGTCACCAACTCAGCAGATACGAGTGTGTCGTTCTCGATCAGTGTCAGTGCATAAAGACCGGTGTTTCTGATGTTGCTAAACGCAGTCAATGGGACTTGCTTAATACGCCCTAAGCGGCTAGTGAACACCACCCGCATATTCGGATCATTACGTTGACTGCTGGTGACAGCCATCATGGCACTGATCGTCTCACCAGTTTTCAACTCCACTACGTTGTTCACTGGCTTACCCTTTGCACTACGATCTCCTTCTGGGAGTTCATAGACCTTAGGTGCATAGACACGACCTAATGAGGTAAACATGTAGAGATGATCATGCGTATTTGCGACCACATGTGCCACGATGCAATCACCTGCCTTAGGCTTAGCCGCTGCCTTACCACGTCCTCCTCTGCCTTGAGTACGGTAGGCTGCTAGGTCAGTGGCCTTGATATAGCCATCATTCGTCAGTGTGACGACCATGTCCTTTGGCGTGATGAGATCTTCTTCCTTCACCATTGTCAGCTCTGGAGCGATCTCGGTTCTACGACAATCGTCTCTACCATGCTTAGCTCGATAGTGCTTGTTACATGTACGCAGTGTGTTTTCTAGCTCCTTGATCACAGTGTGATTGAGTGCATCATAGCGTCCTGTCTTAGGATGCTCTGTGATGATCTTCTTCAGCGCTACGATATCGTTACTCATGCTACGCTGATCTTCCAGCAGTTGTAATTGCTCCATGCCTACCAACTTACCCAAAGACATAGACAGGATATCTGTAGCCTGTGTTTTGTCCAGATAGGCATAAGGCTGACCATCGACATCACGCGCTTTGACTTCAGTCATCAGACGCTGCTTAGCATCTTCAGTGGTCCTGGATGACCGGATGATCTGCACCACCTTATCGATGTCTGCGAGTGCACCCACTCTGCCGCAGAGGATGTGCATCTTAGCGGTGAGTTCAGCGATGTTGTACTCAGTGCGTCTCCAGATGACTGCACGACGATGCGCGATGTATGCGCCGATCATCTCCTTCAATGTCACACGCTTAGGTGTGCCATCCACCAGCGCTACCATGGTGATGTGATAGCGTGATTCCAATGCAGTCTGCGCATACAGGCGCTTAAGTGCGATATCGATGTTGACACCGCGCTTTAAGCGAATGACACCCCACATGCCTGACTTATCCGACTCATCGCGAATCTCAGCGACATCAGGCAGATCGCCATCTCTGATCGCCGTAGCGATCTGCTCCATTAGGCGTGCCTTATTGATCTGGTATGGCAGCTCAGTGAAGATGATGTTGGTATGCGTGTCGTTATCCTCGATATGGACGCGTGCACGTACGGTTACGGATCCCTTACCGGTGATGTAGGCTTGACGTGCACCGGATACACCGCAGATGATCCCACCGGTAGGAAAGTCAGGGGCTACCAAGATGTCTGCTAGTGCTTCATTACTGATGTCAGGATCTTTGATCTGAGCAATCACAGCGTCTACCACATCACCTAAGTAATGCGGTGGGATCTTAGTTGCCATACCGACAGCGATACCCTCACTGCCATTTGCTAGCAGATTGGGAAAGGCGGATGGCAGTACAGACGGTTCAATCTCCGTACCATCGTAGTTCTTTGTCATGTCGATGGTGTTGCGATCGATATCCGCCATGAGTTCATCAGTCATACGACTCATGCGGATCTCAGTATATCGCATCGCTGCAGCACTATCGCCATCGACAGATCCAAAGTTACCCTGACCATCCACGAGGGGGTAGCGCAAAGAAAACGATTGAGCCATACGCACGATAGCGTCATACGCTGCATTATCGCCATGCGGGTGATACTTGCCGAGTACATCGCCCACAATACGTGCCGACTTCTTATGCGCTGTACTGAAGCGATTGCCTAACTCGTGCATAGCGTACAGTACACGACGATGCACTGGCTTTAAGCCATCGCGTACATCCGGCAATGCACGGTCAGTGAGTACCGATAGTGCATACGACATATATGAGACCTTCATCTCGTCACTGATGTCGATATTGCCAGTATATGCTGCTGTTTGCTGATTCTCGATGATATCCATATTTGCCTCCTGTATGACATGCTATATGCACTGGCACTGGCTCTCCAGGCATTGCCTGGAGAGCCATAGATGGATGTGTGGAATTACTCCAAAATGAACGTTTTCGCAATCAACGCGTCGAATTCATCATCCGACACATTGTAAATGCGATCCATTAAATCGGTATCGCTGGTAACTTTTTTCAAATTGAAATAGTCGTAAAACGCCTGACCTTTACGTTGTCCCGAATATACGCCTTCGGTGAAACGCTTATTGAACTCATTGAACAGCCCTGGGTATAAATAGAACATGATTATCTCTCCTGTATTCACTTTAGTGATATGTGTTTATTTGAGTTTGATTCTCTCAATCTTACTTACGGCTAATTCGCCATTTGCAGGATACACCATTAAGTGTGGTACAAATGCTGCATATCTTGGTAGAATCTGAGTTTCATAAATGTCATCATTTTTATATGCACCAAAATGCTGATTACAATGTCCTTTATATTTATCCACAACCTTATTTAGATCAGTGACACCGCTACTCTGTTCGCCTAATTGCGCACGCTTAGCGGCGTAGCGCATGAGAAACGCATGATACTCTTTGGTATTATCAAAGTTCACGCCAGTCATTAACTCACGTTTCCATGGGCTCTCAGCTAAAATGAACTTGATTGGACCACCAGCATCCATCTCTTTGGAGACTTCGATGTAGTGTTTATAAAGCGTAGTTCCAGATTTCCAGAACATGTGCCTATGATCAAAGAGCTCAGGGATATTCAGTGGCACTGGATCAATAAATAAAGAAATATGTCTGCTATATACATCTGGGTAGTACGTTAATTGCATTCTATCCTTTTCATATTTAGCATCTTCTGGACTTAAAACAAATCCTTGAGCTTCTTTTGTTTTAAGTGGATCATGGCCTTTAGTACTGTAGTGATATAAATAGTTCATGGTTAATATACTCCTAATGAATAATAAAAGATGCAGGGTATATACCCTGCATCTTTTAAATACTGCCGGTGATACTAATTACACCGACAGTTCTTTGATGGATTTCAATAGCTGCGCCTTCAGCCGCCGGTAGCGCAGCTCTTCCTTCAGAACGCGTTCAGCGTATTCGATCTGACCGTACCGTGGAGAGCGATGCTTTTCACGGCATCCCTTCACATACGTCTCCCACGCCTCATTAGTAGCTGACACCATGTCGTCACCATGGCGTTCAAAGATCTCATGGAGATCCTCATTCCTGTACAGTTCAAGGAGGTCGTCGACGCAGATGTTCATAACACTCATCAGGTTGCGCACCGCACGAGCATCACGATACGCATCATCGCTTGCCTTATAATTGTTGATTCTATCCATCATGTTCGTCCTGACATACACACCCAGATCCAGACGTGGGGTACTGTGACAATTATACAGCGTATGCATCACCAGCGTGGGTGTGAGCCTGCCTTCCAGTGAGTCAGGTGTGTTGAAACCGCAGTACAGACCACGCAGCGGCACGGAATCCGTCTTGTCACTGACGAACTCCTCCATCGTCACGAAGCGGGGTGTATCGGTCCAGATGGTAAACGACCCACCGAGCATCGATCTGCAGAATGCACTCTTGTCGACATCTTTCACATTGCCAGGCACGTACTGAGCGATGGTCTTGATATCTGCCCAAGTGCGGTCGCTGACTTCACCATAGGCTTCATACATCTCCAACTTCACTTCTTCGGTAATGACATTGAACGATTTACGCATGACGCGGTTCCTTAGGTTGGTTGTGGCGTACTGTGAGTCTGAAGCCAGACTCACAAGTGTCAAACGTGTACCGCAGTTCGGCTAACGGATCAAACGTCAGCCAGGTGGCTACTGATACTTGAGTCACGATAGCCAAAGCGTGTGGTGAATTGACTGGATCAGGACCGCTGATAATGCCCATGACGTTCACTGTCCAGACCTGAGACTCATGGGTATCTAGATCAGTCACGGTGATCGTACTGACACGATCTGGGCATGCCCTCATGATGTGGCGATAGGCTGCTTGGCGCACATCGACGTGTGTGACCATCTTACCTGTTATCGACCGATAAAAGTCAATGACTGGTTTGACCAGATGATGCTCCAGGTCGCACAGCGATCGACCGATCGTGCACTGCACGGTAGACAGCAATGCAGCTGCAGGTGCTGCAAATACCAATTCGTCCATGATCGGTGCAAAGTGATCCAGCCGATACTTCTCTGGAAAGATGAAGGTCGCCTTAGACGCATCGGGCACCCACATAGGGAACTGCAGTGTAGTATTGTCTTTAGATTCAGTGAGCATACGTCCTCTCTATTTTATGTTGAGTGGGTAGATCACTATGGTGATATGCCGTTAGTTATTATTCGATTGACCACTATGTTGGGGTGTGAGATATGTCTAAGAACATCATCATCGGTCTGGTACTGGCCGTAATCTGGGCCAGTTCACTGGCGTTGTTTGGGAAGCATCAGTATGACATGGGTGTGCAGATTACTGAGTCTGCATGGAACAAGAAAGAGAATGATGAACTCAAAGCAGCTAACGCTGAGATCGTCAAGTTACGTGATGCGCTAGTCAAGGCTGAAGCAGAGAAAGCTACTGCGTTGGCTGAAGCGACTAAGACGTATCAGGAGAAAGAAAAAGATGCTCAAGACCAGTATCAAAAGAACCTCATGGATCTGCGTGCTCGCTTGTTGCGCATGTACGACCCAGGTACCCGTAGCACGGATGCCAATGGCCAATATGCAGCAAGTGCTACCACCACCACCCACGGCAGTGATGGTACCACGTACAGCGAACTTTCAAGAGAGGCTGGTGAATTTCTTCTCAGTCTCACCGCAGAAGCAGACTCAGTGACCAGACAGTTGAGTCTGTGTCAGTCGACAATTACCACATACTTGACACCGGTATCTGGCACATGACTCCAGCAGGGGCGTACGCCCCTGCTGGATATCACACTGTCTTTTCTTTCTCTGCTAACTTACGCTGACGCTTACGCTCCATCAGGACTTCAGTTCTGACTGCATACTGAGCACGCTGTGCAGATTGCGGTGGTGTGGTGTAGAGCTTACGCAGTGCACCCAGCTTTAGCATAGGCAGTGCGTTTTTATAACGACTGCCTGCCACGTAGTAGATAAACTCCACATAAGCGACATGCCTGGGCTGTACAGTCGCTCTGGTAGCTGACAACCACGGCAGATTCGGTGGAGGTCGCTTAGCATCGCTGTAGATGATCTCCACCTTACCGCTTAGGGTATCGACACTACCTTTATCCCACCACTGCAATGCCACGTCACCCACAATAGCGATATCGCTATATCCCAGACTGCGTTCACGATGTGTGATAAACTCATCCAGCAATTCCACGATATGGCGATACGTGACTTCGCCATTCTCTTCTACGCGGATATGCATGATCAGATCGTCGCAGATACGATATCGCGACACAGCTTAGTTGCCTGTTCGCGATAGTCACCACGCTTAGGCGGAATACGGCCAATACGCGATGTCAGGTCATTCACGATGGAGAGCATAGCTTCAGTGAGTTCAGCCAGGTCTTCGATGGTGTAGTGGATATCTTCTTTGTAGCCGACACCACGGATATCGGTGACTTGACCCGCTACAATAAAGCTGCGCATCAGCAGGTTCTTCATTGCAAAGCCGAAGAGTTCTTCATCGGTGTACGGATTGTTATCCTGATTCCACCATCTGGAGATCAGTTCGTTCTCCATACGAGACGACTCAGCCATGGACTCCGTTTTACGTTTGCTATCCAGATAGCGAAACACCAGATGTGCACGCGCCCATGTGGCTACGAAGATAGATAGCACTTCGTAGACTTCGTATGAGTTGGTCGGTACATCATAACTGACTGGACGTACGGTACTGAGGTCATATGACGGATCCGTCTTACGTACGTGATCCAGACGCTGATAATACTCGATGGTGCGTTTGATCTTGGTCGCTAACATATCTAGCGAGCCCGTATAGCGCCTCATTGCACCGTCGATGGAATAACACTCACGGACGAGATCAATGAGCTGCCGTTTGACCTCCTGGCGGTTGAACTGAGAATGGGGGTTGGGGATGTCCAGGAACGACTTCGGTGTAGCAAAGATGTCATACACCGGCATGGCTTCACCCCGCACAATGGCGTAGATGAACTGACGGATGTCGGTGATATTCACAGCGACATCCAACATACCATCACGGTCTTCCTTCTTGAGTTCACTAACCGAGTAGATCGTGTGGTTTTCAGGATCGTAGTAACCACTCCACTGACCACGTGTCTCTTGCTCCAGCATGAATGGAGAGAGGTACTTATCCAGTGGCCAGCTCACCAGCGCATGATAGCGTGGGTTGATGGCATCTTCCAGGTTGGCGATCTCGTTGGTACGATCACTGATCAGGTGGATGCAGATGTCCGGTGACGTCCGGGTGATGGCTTCAGCCAATGTGCCAAACATGGATGAGCCAAACGGGGTGGGTTTCAAATAACGAGGTGTGGGCATGAATATACTCCTGATGATGGGCAAAGAATAATACGGAATGTTAGTGATGTACACGATGCAGTGGCCCATTGGGCCACTGCATCGATCATGGACGTGCTAGCATTTGGATGCAGCGCAGATCGTCCTGCATGACCTGTTTCTCGTACTTGGCATACGGCGGTAGCACAGCTAAGACCAGGTTACGCCAGTCACTGCGATCCACCTGGGATACGACGGCGCATGACTTACGAAAGATCCATTTGCTGAGGTAATAGCCCAGGGTAAATGCGGCTTCGTCATCCGCAATATGGCGCTCATCGTTGACCCGATGAATGAGTGTGCGCCACTCATCATCACTCTTCGTGATGATAAACGCAATCGCAGCGGTCGTAATGACCCGTCGCATACGTTGGCTGATAAGGTTAAACATGTGGGACTACCTCGTGAGTGGGATGAGTACAAGGTTAGAGGCTTCGGCTTCATAAATGCCAAAACCAATATCCGTTTGGATCACAATAAAGAAGTTCATCGTGGCAAAGTTGTCCTTGACATAAGCCAACTGCCGACTGATGAGTGTGATCTTAGGGTTATGACTTTCCAGTCGTTTGAGCGCATTGCGATCTGGCAGATGGATGCTATTGACTAGCACCATCTTACCTACGACTGTCGTATCCTCTTCTGGCATGCCTTCGACACGCATCACGGCGCTATGCTCATGATCGAGTCGTTTAAAGCCGACTTTACGATCCGGTCTGAGAATGGTTTTGCCTTTCTCATCTACCGTGTAGTATAGAGCGCTGATATCTTCTACACCGCTAAAGCCGCTATGATGTCCATTGAGAAACGCGTACAGATCGTACTGCATCTGTACATATTGATCCAACATGTACAAGCTCACCTTTTGAGGTTTGACATGAACAGTCAGATAGTCACCCTTGTACGCCAGTGATACCCTGGATAGATCATGCACTGCTGGGTTCAGGGTATTGTCATGCATCTCAATGAGGTCATTACCCATCACTGAGTAGCCTGTTTGAAACTCATCGCTGTAAAGTTTAGCCAGCTTGATGAGGATGATGTCGTTCATGACGTATCGACTAATTGCATCCTGTCGATACATATCGCACATCGAATCCACTAGCGCCATGTTATCCTTAAGGAGGACTAATGCACGCGTCGTGTTCGCCTTACGATGTGCGAGTCGTCCCGCTACCTTGGGATATCCTGCGCCGGCATCTTCCGACTCAGAGGTTGCAGCGTCCTCCTCGACTTCTTCATCGTCGGATTCTCCGCTAATAGGCGGCGCTTTCTTCTCAGCCCTGAACTCATTGGCTTCAGTGGAGAGGAGGTAAGTGCGATACTCTTCTCCACCAAACTGTAAGGTACGTGAGACATAATCCTCCAGGTCATTGGCGTATACCACATTGACATGGTCCACCAGAGCTGGATATCCATCACGGTCACGCCAGAAAGCGCGTGCATCCATCCACCGAACATGATGCTGCTTAAGCGCAGCATGTAGCCAAGCAGAACGACTGCTGTACTGCGTAGCCTGTCGTACACCCATAGTAGCGAATACATCAGCCTGCTCATTACCGGTGTTTCCATTATGACCTTTCACCCACCCAATGGTGAGTTCCACGTTTAGCGCTTCCAATGCTTCGATCTCTTGCAGGAGCTGAGTCGCCAATTGAATATTTGGCATCTGAGTGCCATCTCTTCTTGGTAATTGCAAGAGAGATAAGCGCTCATTCTTTCTCTTTGTCTTGTAGAGTAGCTCAAAGAGCCTAATAGCGTACTTTGAGTCTGCCAACACATGTACGCTCAAGAGGCGTCCAGCCCGATCGCTAGGCTGATACTGACGTGCTTCACGAAAGCCTACTACCAACGCTAACAGCTCAGCTGCGTTGTTAGTGGACTTCTCTCCTGGGGAGACCATACCCATAGCGCTGAGTGTGTCTAGCGCATAGACTCTGGCTTCTTCCTTGACATCGTCGCTGGTGGCGTAGCCGGTGGTTGTCGCTCGCTTAGTTAAGCGAAAGCGGTTGATATTGACACCGGTTTCACGATAGCTATATCCATGCACACCATACCCTGCATTACCAGGGTTAGGGACACATCCACCATCGGTGTATAGGACGATCCGATAGTCTACCGGTATCTCCTTGACTTCTTTGTCTTTCTTTGCCATATGGCTCCGTTCTGAATGCCTATCATCACAGTAGTGATATGTGTTTACATATCAGTAGTGGATGGCTTAATCTACCAGCACTCGATACGGCTTACATGCCTGAGTGGCTTTAGCGTTATAGCCACGAATCATCGCTCTGAGTTCAGCTAAGTGGTTTGTAATGACATTGAGCGCGTCCTTATGGGTCGCGTACTTTGTCTTACTGTACTCATTCAGTGGCGGTAAGGTAATCTGTGCTACTGGGGTACAGAGCGTCATTAAGGCGGTCTTAGGCGCCTTAAAGAGTATCGTAGACGCTGCTGTAGTGGGTGGGGGTGATGGGGTGATATAGAGATCCTCATCAGTGACTATAGTACGTGTCGTGACAGGTGAGTACACGTACTGGTGTGATGTACTCACGGATGCAGTGCAGCTGACTAACACGACAGCAATCAGCATAGCACGGATGGTCCGAATCAATCGCAATCTCCTTCGTTCTCTCTACATTTCAGATAAGCGTCGATAGATTGCATCGTGTCATCGACGTTATCCAAAGGGGGTGTGACAGTGGTAGTGCGGCATCTGACATCAGCAGGACTGTCCATGATTACATGCTCGATTATCCAGAAGGCCATGACAACCACCAGACAGACTACCAAGAGTATCCATGACAGTTTGAAAATCGTATACTTGCGGTTTTCCCGGAATGCTTCAATGACGGTCTTTCCGCCAAACGCCCATTCCCGGATAAACGGGACTAAGGCATACCGAAACATGAGAAATAACAACTTTAAGGACATACATGTCTTCCCTCACAGTGAAAGGCTTCGTAGGTAACGCAGCCAAGGTGAACAACGCGTTCGATGCCGGACGAGGCATCGTGGCTATGTTCGGAGAATTGAGTCCAGATTCAAAGACGTTCGCTAAAGAACTGGGGTACTACCCTAAAGCGAACTCTCCGCTGTTTACTGTGACATTCACATGTCACGATGAAAACGACGTAAAGGTCGTACTGCCTGATGAGCATAACGCCCTCATTCGTGAGGTGTATGAGTGGGTATATGCCCAGGGCAGGCTCAATCCCGCACCTACGCTATATGAATTGATTTACAAGTTCAATATGGAGTTTAATGGCAGACAGATCACTGAGATTGATTTCGGTGAGTTAGCCGGTGATGGTGAAGTCACTCTACCGTGGTATGTGGGCTTTGTCTATAAGGGTACCGACTACGTCAAGATGTGGTTCGGTGACGAGTGGTTTGCTGCACAGTACGATGACTTTGAAATTGAAGTGCTGCCGCATCTGGAGCCAGTGGATGACTTCTGGCTCAATGGTGCGATCGTAGCACAACGTTTGAAAAAGAATGATCTCGTATGGCGTGATGCACGCGTACAGGAGATCCGTGATGGATTCCCACCGACTGTAGTGATTACGGAGAAGTATACGTACTACGATCCGTTGAATGCAGCGCATACTGAAGACGTCTACATCACTGCGATCATCTATGGTCCGGCTGGTAATAACATCGACCATATTCAGGATGCATTCGTTGATCACTTTCTGAACAACAGCATCCGCACGCGTGAAGAGTGGATCAAGATCCTACCGGATCTCTTTCGACGTAGTGAGTTCTACATTGTGCCCATGTGGGATAACATCGCCATCGAGACCACTGAGACAAACGGCAGAGGCATCTACTCTGCTGTCACTAACGTAAAGCAGTCAGTGGGTCGTATGGTGTCACTCGCTGCTGAATACGACTCACAGTGGGTGGCTAACCGTACAGAGACGTGGGTACACCCATATAAGCCCCTGGGTCTTTATAGCATCGCCAATGCAGAGACCAGACAGGAGAAGTATTCCATTCGTGATTGGTATCCAAAGTACATCCCAGTGCCTGCGACATCGCCTGACTTTAACCGCATGCCGATCGATACGCAGAAGTGGTCAAACATGATCTTTGATCTGCTCTACTACGCTGAACAGCATACTAAGTGGGCAGCTGTACCCAGAAAGTACAGCAAGGTCACACGAAATGGTAAGGTCTACCTGGTCGGTATTCATAACCGACTGAAGTTTCTGGTATACGCAAAGATGAATGGCTTTAACTGAGAGGACTCACTATGACACCGAATGTAGGCGATAGTGGAGTCTTCAGTGTCGCTGCGCCATTTACGAACAATCAGTTCTTCTCACGTAGTCTGACTGTATTGTCCCTGACGAGCTTTGCCTCATTGATCGCCGATGGTAAAGAGCCGTATACACTCTACTACGAGCCGTATGGTCTAACCGTAGAAGACTATCGACGTGATGTCGCTAACAAGGAAGCGATCGTACTCTTCTCCAGTAAAAATGAAGATCAGTACAGTTTGCCTACGTCGTATGTCCTCTCTATCCCACAGGGATCAGGAGAGGAGTACGTCAATGTAAGCGTCGTAGTACAGTTACCAGCCATGTGGAGTAACATCGCGTATAACCACTATCTGGAAGCACTAGGTGAGTTGACTCGACAGATGTTAGGCGTGTACGCTGATGACATCGAGATGGTTGCTATCGGTGAATCGGAATACAAGACTGATATCGAGCACATTACGATCGAAGCTGAGCGAAACGTCATCAGACAGGATGCTGGTAACAACATGCTGGTGGAGTTAACTCAACTGCGTGAGCGTGTGGTAGCACAGCAGGAACAGTTGAACATCCTGGAAGCATACATCCTCAGTCAGACATAAGAAAAAGAAAAGAAATCACAGGGGCCATTGGCCCCTGTGATCTCCTCCTCATTGCGCCTTGGCTATTGCCTGGAGCGCAATGAGGAGGTTTCGTGCATGCGCCGGGGTAAACGCCCCGGCGCTGTTGATGTGTTGGATGGCCCAGCCGACAGCGCTGGGAGGAAGGGTGGCTTCGATGTTGTCGAAGCCCTGACCGATGCCATCGGCAATCGGCCAGTAATCCGTGCTGCAATGGCGCAGCGCGGCTACTACGAATGCTGCAATTGTCATATTTTTCTCCTATGACAAAATGACCACTGTATCCCACAGTGATCGAAAGGGTAGTCAGTTTTACACCATGACTAGGGTGTGGTGGCTACCTGCGGGACTTGTATCCCTCGTAGCCACCCGCCACGGCGGCTATGAGAATTGCAGCGATGAACGAGTACATAGCGGTGAGCACCATGTACTCGCTGATAGCCGACAAGCGGCTGTCTCGGCTAATGTAACCGAGCAGCTCCATGGCAGCGATAGGCGATGCGAAGAGCAACAGCCAAGTTGCCGCCTGAGCGACTAACGTAGCCGCCACGATAATCCGGTTATCCTTAATGGACATGTCAACTCTCCTTTCACGGAGAAATGGGTTTGATGGCTGTTTCCCTACAGCCACCTAAAAGGCATCAGTTTAACGTCGTGACGAGGACGTGCCAGGATCAGTAGTCCGACGGATCGAACACGCTGGTCCCGATGATCCTGGCATGCCGGAAGAAGTGGCTGGCTTCAGCCAAGATCTCCTCACGGTTGGCAACGGTCCTGATCCAGACCAATCCGCGATTCTTCGCGGATTGGTCGAAGAGAGTGGGAACTGTGGCCAGCTCCCAATACGACCGTACTTTCAAGCGCGAGGGGACTACGGACTTGTCCCCTCGTGTCCAGATTGGAACGGCCAATATCAGCTGTGGCCCACCCATCCTGGACTTGCGCTTGAGGTACTCCAACGATGCCAGGGTCCAGCCCCTGGCCGCGAGCTCCTGATCGCTTATGGGTAAGCGACCTTGAGCATTGGGTCGGTCGAGCAATTTGCTGACCTTACCCGCAAACGTCTTGAACTCCATCTACGTCCTTTCTGGAACTATGTTCCGAAATGAGTCAGTAAATCATTTCACTGATTCAATTTAGACATATGTGGATAGATTTATTTTAAGCGCTCTTTCGAGCACTATAGCGCATGACAAACTTCATGACTTTCTTACTGTCCCACATGGGTACGTGATTGGCCATCAAACGTTCCTTCATCATGAGTTGCTCTAACGGCTTCATCTTTCTCAACAAGTGCAAGTAGGACACCTGCATGTATTGCAGGTCATCACAGTACTTGTCAGTCAAATACCTAGGCAGAAGTGGATCACCATCAATCTGTACTAAAAACAAACACACTTCGTTATCGGCGATGATCAAATCCAGAATGCTGGGGATGAGTGCCAGTGGATGATAGTAGAGGGCCGTAGGGATGTTCTCGTTGGTTGCCTGGCATCCCGTGCGTGCTGCTGCGTCGTCGAGCAGTTTGATGATTTCGTCTTCGTTATCGAAGAGATTGAACTTATTTCCGTAATCCATGACTGCTCCTAATTGTGACCACGGTGCCCTGATGGGCACCGTGGTATGTGGTTAGCTATTCAGTTGCACTGCGAGCATGTAGACGATGCATGGAAACATCTCCACGGCCTCATCGGGCAGCTCGTACGTCCATACTTCGCCAATGTAGTTATCAGGCATCATGGTGGTCGTACGACCAGGACACACGACACCCCAACGACCCATAGCTGCCTTAAAGGCTACTGCTGTGGTGGGCGCACGATCCACCTTCAACATAGCCTCTTCTACGGAGAGGGCTTTCTTCCATCCAAACCGCATGGGAGTGGGCACCATGGTCTTGATGCCATTCCACCAGATCTCAGTGTAGTCGATACCAGTCATTTGCTTCTTTCTTTCTCTCAGTGATTGAGCCATTATGCATCGTCGGGAGATCGCATATGCTGAGCGTACCATATCGTCTAAGTCACGCTTTACTTTGGACCGATCTCCCGACGGTGCCCTACGATAATAGCGGTGCCAATGTGGGATAACCTCGACATGGAGTGCGGCTCATTTAGTATGCTCCAGTAGTTTAACAGGTAGTGCATCTAAGTGATATTCCCTTACATTTGAGTCATATGCGCCATGGGGCCGTACGGCCCCATGGCGGTAGACAGTTTGCCGTCATTTACCCTTAGCAGCCTTAACGTTCCGATCATACTGCTTCAATGATTCGTACATCATCAATGCGCGTCCTTTAACATCGCGCACTTGATCATCATGGATACGCTGCATTTCCAGTAAGGCCATGACGCGGTATTGCAACTAGATTGCCTTGTGCTGTGCTGCTTGCAGGTCGTCAAGTGTTGCCATAGCACCGGCTTTAGAGATTTCCTCTTGAAGCGCGTTCAGTTCCTTCTCCAAATCCTTACGGATATCTTGCACATTGTAACACATAATCGCTCCTGAGGCATGTGGTTATACGGTTTAGCTCCGCATTGATACCTCAGCGATCAGGTACGATCCATCCGTTAGCAGGGACAGAATAACCGTTAGAGATCGTACCTCCAACGACATTGAGTACGCCTTCGATCTGGGTGTAGGGTGACATGATCGACACCATATTAGGTGCTTTGATCCATGCTCTACCTTTATGAATACCGACTTGACTACCGTAGACGTTCTCCATCCAGATCATGTTCTCTCTGGCATCTGAACTGAACTTGTTCTCTACGCCATCTTCGTAGGTCCAGGTGCCTTCCATGGTATCCCAGACGAGTGCGGTACGTGTGTACTCGTTACGATCGGTGGTCGTAGATACAGCGATGAGACCACGTTCGGTATTGACTTCAAAGCAGTACATACTGTCCATGGTGTTTGGTGTCTTGGAGTAGTCTTTAGCTGCTCTGAAGCCAAAAACGACGATCTCTGTGTTTCGATAGTCGTCATGATCCCCTAGGGCTGTCCAACGGTATTCACCATGGTCGGCTGTAGCCCATACCAGCACAGCCTCATTACGTCTGATGTTAGGCGCACTGATGCGGTTACTACCAAACGGTAGCCACTCGGCGACGATGCTGCTGGATGTCTTACTCTTAGCAGCGTAGGATGTACCATCGACGTTTTGCCCTGTGGTGAACTCATTGTCAAACCGACTGGTGATTTCACCTGTCTGTGCTGGAAACATCTCAGCCAGCGTAATCGATAACATCCGACTACCTGGTGCCAAGTTCTCAGTGGCAATGCCTTTAGAGAACGGTCTGAAGGTACTGCTATAATTCCCTGGCATGTTCTGTATCCTTAGGGTGAGTGAACATGTTATACTCATAGGAGAACACAGATGCAGTATCTCAGATTACTACTGATTGATCGTAAGAACATGTCTGGCATTACTCGGCTGGATGTAGACTTAAGTGGAAGTCAACACCTGATCCTAGGCAGTAACGGTAGCGGTAAGTCTAACTTCCTACGAGAGCTATCTGGCTTACCCCCAGATGCTAACCTCTACGGTCCAAATGGTCAGAAGTCCATTTGGTATAAGCTAGATAACGGAGATGTGATTGAGTTTACATCCTACCCCAATCAGCGTAAGCCTCATCAAGTCTATCTGAACGATAACCGAGATGTGAATCTTAATGTCTCTGGTACACAGACAGAACAGCGTGAGTTAGTGAAACGCTATACGGGTGTCACTCAAGTGTACTTTGATCTCTTCATTCTAGGTAAGATCAGCTTTAGTGAGACTAAACCATCACTACGTCGTATGTTGTTTGACGATATGTCTAATGCGTCATACGACTACGCTATGGCGGTGTATACGCGAGTGAAGGATGGTCATAAGGAGCATCAAGCTGTCGTGAAGCACTTGACTAAGCGCTTAGTTGAGTTAAACAACCAAAAGCTAGACGAGCATGATATCGCTCGTTTAGAGCAAGAGCTAGAACAGACTGATAAGGAACTCGCTGACTGGTTTGAGTTACGCAAGCGTGATACGCGTGATGTAGAGACAATCAAGTCTGAGATGTCAGTGATTGCACGTGAAAATCGTGGTAGGGTGAATAACCTACTCAGGTGGTTTGAGAAGCTAGAAGATGATCTGGATACACCCGCTAAGGTGAAAGAAAAGATCGCGGGTGTACAAGGTGAGGTGAAGGGTATCCGCGAACAGATCTCCACGTTAGATATCGAACTCACTAAGCTTAAGCGCGGTCTACGCTATGATTCTAAGTCTAAGGAAGCATTGACTGTACAGATGACTCAGATCGATGAGGTACTGAGTACCTTAGAAGACGGTGAGTATATTGAGTATCTGAGTCAGATCGATCAGCTACCTAATCTGGACGATTTCACTGAGAGTGTGAGTCAGTTACAATCTAGCTTACAGATGCTGACTGATGATGAAGCCGATCAGTTTGATAAAGTTCGTTATGATGAGTTGCTCTTACAGATGAAGGAACTGAAAGGTCAAGATAGTCGAATCGATAAGGAGATCGCTGAGTATCAAGCAGCGATCGATCATGAGGCAGCGCATGCGTCTGAGGATGGTGTCACATGCCCAAACTGTGGGACGTATCACTTTCCATTTAAAGGCTCTGTAAGCGTCGATTCTTTAAAAGATGCACTGGGAGTCGCATATGAGCTAAAGAGTAGCTTAGAATCAAACCTCGCTGCATTGGAGCCTATTCTGATGGCAGCTGAAGCGTATTTAGCGGAACGCAAGCACGTAGCGACCCTCATTAAGGCCATTCCTCTCGTCGCTAAGTGGTGGTTACATCATAACCTCAGTCTCACTCAACCCACTAAGGCGTCACGCGCTTTGACTGTACTTGTACGTGATGTGGGTGTGCGCCATCAGTACATCGATTGCCACACACGACGCAGTCATGTACAGCGTCAGTTAGATCTACACTCCGATATGGATGCGACACGTGAAGCTGAGTATAGACAGCGTGTCACAGATGTCGATGCTGAACTCAATACCGCACATGCTCGCTTAGCTCATGCGCTAGATGTCATTCGCATCTACATCGAGTATGGTAAGACGCTCAGTAAGCGCTTACAGGATGCAAAGGAGTTAGAAGACAGTCATGTCGCATTAGAGCGATTGCATCATGAACTGCAGGAGTCACTCGCAGCGGATATCGTCAATGCACATCTGAGTCACTTGAATAAAAAGCGTAGTGAAATCTTTAACGCAGTCAATGCTGCTAGAAACAACGCTGAGAACATCTTACAAGTCACTAGAGAGTTAAGGAAAGAAGAAGAGACCACACTGGATCACTTAACGCTAATGAAGGCGCTATCTCCTGTAGACGGCGTCATCGCTGAAGGGATGTTGGGGTTCATTCAGCATTTTGTAGACGAGATGAACTACAGCATCAGTAAGCTGTGGGTAGACCCACTGACGATTACACCATGCTTACTCAGTGACAGCGGTGTGGAGTTAGACTATCTGTTTCCCGTACGTACGTTACATGAGTCTCCTGAGGATGTATCCGTATGCAGTTCAGGACAAAAAGAAATCATTGACTTGGCGTTTCGTGAAGCGGGTATGCAATGCTTACAGTTAAGCACGCACCCTATCCTCTTTGATGAATGGGGTGTACGTATGGATAACGTGCATAAGCAGCGTACTGCGGTACTGCTCGGTAGTTTGACTGAGCAAACATCGCATGATCAGATCGTCATGGTCAGTCATCAGAACGTCGTGCATGATTCGTTTACCGATATCATGCGCTTGGTACTGTGTGATAAGAACGTCGACATCGATGGAGAATACAACACTCACGTGTACATTGAGAGATAAGAAAAAGAAGAGAGATCACAGAGGCCAATGGCCTCTGTGATCTGTTCCTTTTGCTACGGGTAGACAAAGGCAACCGCAGTCACCAGGTACGCGGCCTTAATGTTTGTCTCCTCTCGTGAGGCTGAATAGTGGCTGTTTACCTACAGCCACTTCAAAGACATTCATTTAACGCCTCGTTACTTAGACGTGGGGACTACAGCTTGACTTTCACCCAGCGCACACCCCTCCCGGAGGTATGACGCCATTCTCGATGTAGGAATGGGCAGGGCCTGTGTACTCCCCCTAAGGAGAAGTGTATCGCCAGGGCGTCCCTGGACGAATGTGGAACAACTTGGGGCCACTTCCACCCCCCAGCAGTTTGATGAACGCAGCAGCCAGTTAGCTATTGGTGACAGCGCTCTTGGCGCCGACCTCCTGGAACTGCATGGTAGCCGGCAGTGCCGGGAACATATTGATCTCGAGGGCGGCGATAATGTAAACGGCTATAGTAGTCTGCTTCCAAGAAACTAAGTTGGGCATCATTGCCCATTACCTAATGACTGAAATAGTTATAGATAATCGAACTATCGCCAATAGTTCAATGTAGCTAGAAAAGAGTTAAATGCGTGATGATAGTCACTACGCTGGCCTGATGGCCAGCGTAGTGTTCAACCTAAGATAGCGATATGTGTCACCTCACAAGCCACCACGCGTTGGGTGTCTAGGAGTACGATGTAGGGATATTGATCCCCCTTTAATTCTCCTACCGTACAGGTATTGATACCTACGATACGACCTGTGCCCTGTAGTCGTACCATGCATCTCTTGCCCACATGCACACGATAGTTTACGGGTGTGCCATCATGCGTCACTGTCAGAGCGTGTGGTTTTCAGCTTGAAGTATCTGCTGACTGCCGCCGTCGCCTCGTTTTGCACTGACTCGAAAGACTGAGTCGCATCGATGACGCAGTATTGCTGATCAGGATGCTTGTTCTCAATCTGGTACTCGTAACCCTTCAGCACTTTCTCGTAGTAAGCATCATCCCTGCCTTCGACAGCATCTCCACCACCGCGCCGGGCCTTAGACGTTTCTACATCCAACTTCAAGTAGATGGTCAAACCTGGCAAGATGTCGATATTCAGTTCACACTCAGCCGACTCCAGTGTGCGGAGTAGTCCGCTCTCAGCCAACGATGGGTATACCTGATACGCCCAAGTGGAGTCAATATAGCGATCAGAGATCGCTACCGTACTGGTGGGGATACCATGCAGGTTACCCCTCAGGTGAGGGCGTACCAGCGTATTCAACATGACTGATCTGGATACACACATCAGAACGATGTCGGTATGGATATTACCCTGAGAAGCTCCTGAGAGCAGTAGTGAACGGCAGGTATTACCTACCGTGCTAGATCCTGGTTCACGCACACGCAGCACGTTATCGCTGATGCCGGTGTGATACAGATGCGATACGATGCAGTCGATCAGTGTGGTCTTACCTGCGCCATCAATACCTTCAACGGCAATAAACCTCGGCTGTACAGACTTTTGAATGTACGCAATTCTCTTTTGCATTTGTCAATCCCAGTTAAGTGCACCGCCTGACTGATACTCAGTCACACGGGTTTCAAAGAAGTTCTTCTCTTTCTTCAGATCGATCATCTCACTCATCCATGGGAACGGATTCTCCGCTCCTGGAAAGAGTTCAGGCAATCCAATCTGTGTGGTACGGCGATTACAAATGAACCGCAGATATTCCTCAAACATCGGTGCATTCAAACCGAGTACGCCTTGAGGCATGGTGTCTTCAGCGTAGGCGTACTCCAGCAGTACAGCCTGCTTAAAGATCCCCAGGAGTTCTTGTTTAAACTCCTCAGTCCATACGTGCGGATTCTCCATCTTGATCGTGTTGATCAGATCAATACCGAAGTTACAATGCATGGATTCATCTCTGAGGATGTACTGATACTGCTCAGCTGCACCTGGCATCTTGTTTTGTCTGCCCAATGCCAGGATCTGTACAAATCCCACATAGAAGAACAAGCCTTCCATGATGCATGCGAATACGATCAGTGACTTTAATAATTGCTGATCTGTAGCCAATGTGCCTGTTTTGAACTCAGGATCAGTAAGCGCATCGATGTAGGGTACGAGAAACTCGTCCTTATCACGGATACTCTTGATCTCGTGATAGGCGTTAAAGACTTCACCTTCATCTAAGCCTAAGCTCTCCACGATGTACTGATACGCGTGAGTATTGCCAGAGACACTGACTTTGTCTTTATAGCGCACAATGATCATGCCCGTCGGTACACCGACGCAGTGGACGTGACCATCGTACGCATAGAGACGCTTCTTAGCGGTACTGACTGACTCTGCGTAGTGCGCTACAGACATTGAGCAGTTGAGGTACAACGTAGTGCCCTTGATGTTCACACTATGCATTTCAGCGAGCGCTGCCAGTGCATCGATCTTACGGATGACATCCGGGTTCGTACGGACCTGCATCTTAAAGAGAGGCCACCAGGTAAAGAACTCGAGAATCCACTTGGCGGATACATCACTGGGTTTCAACCACTCGAATGTGCCAGCGATGATGTCACCAGTGATTGCCGGATGATTGGTCGGATATGCCGTAGGATATCCGAGTGTTTGAAACTTCGTGATGGCTTGTTCGTTTGTCAGTACAAACTGACCATCGATCAGTTCAACGCCCAGTGCAAAGGCTAGGGCGATGATATCGGTGGATTCCAAATCATCACGGCCACCTGAATGCCAGCCTGCCAGTGGTACACGCTGATCGGCGTTGTTTGTTCTGAAGATTTCCTTAGCTGTCCTGATAGAGACACCTGACTTATCCATCAGGACACAGCGATGATCTGGAGTCACGTCGTATGCAAAACGCTCACCGGTGAGTGCATAGATGGTACCATGATACGGATCATGCAGGATCTCATCAGGCACTACAAAGTCAATGGCGCCGTTCTCATGCCACTGAGCCACTTTGAGTTCAGGGGTGAGCAATCTGAAGTCCATGAAGCCATCTTCAGTGAGGATCTCAGTACCATCTACATAGCAATGAATAGCTTCTTCAAACGCTTGGCGTAAGAGAAACTGTCTGCATTCTGGTGCAGTGATCTGTCGATAGGTGCCCAGTACGATGTTGTTTGCCGCTAAGCTATCAGCCGTCGTGAAGAATCCCAGGTTACGCATTACGAGACGTTGTTCACTCTCACTGAGCTTACCGGTCTTCCATTGTTCGATATCGCGCTGCATGCTGACTTCTTGTGGCATCCAGTGGTTAGCACATGTGGCCAGATACTTCTCCCATGCCCATTTATACTTGAATGGTACCAGCTGATTCACATCGGTTTTGCCATTGATGATACGCTTATCCACTGCACTGATTCGGTCGTTAGACATATGGCCTCAAAAAGAAAAAGGGTGTATAGACAGATTATACACGGTGGGGTTTACCACCCCACCGCGTCGTTAGTTTAACTCCGCTGTCTCAGCGCTCCAGATGTCTTAGGCACAATACCGTGACCATAGCACCGCTGGCAATCATCGCGGCTATATTTGCCCTCTTCATAGTCGTATGCGCCGTATACCCAGCCGTTACCATCACACACTGGGCACCATTTTGCAGCTCTCCAGTCGCCTGAGTTAAAGAACGGTACCAGGCAACCATTGCGGTACATTACTGCCTGACGCCGCTTAATGCGCTGAGAATGATTCATCGTCCAGTCACCTGAGATGTAGAATGGTGTCCATTGACTTGGGTGCGTGTTTCCCATTGAAGATACTGAGCTCATTGATGTACGCACGCAGCTTAGCGAGCTTTTCCTGATGATCGAGCGCGTTTTGGATGCGCTCGCTTTCAGCTTTAGCAATTCGATACTGCTGCTGCAACTGCATATATTCCATTACAGATGCATCAGGTTTCGGTTCCACGCCGCCATTATCCAGCCAGTGTGCATGATGCGGAAAGTAGGTACGGATTGCCTGTTGCAACATATCGCCGGTGATACCGTACGTACGGTACATGTCAATCTCCAAACGGTCTGCTAGCTCGGTATTGGCTTCAGACCATGTAGTTGACTCGAACCGCCGGTCATCTGCAGATAGTGTCACAAGTTTGCACGACTCAGCCAGCATGCACTCCCACACCGTGTGCGGCGGCATATCGGCGATCTCCTTCCTGGTCGTACTGAGAACCGTGAGCACCGGAGGAATACTATCGCCGGTGAACTCCATGATGCCCGTATCGGCAATCACCAGGAACGTTTTCTGATCAGCGACTTCGCTGTATTCATTATAGTCCGAGATAAGCATATGCTTCATTTGCTACTTCCTTTCTTTGTTATGGGAGGTGCAAATGCATCTCCCAGGTAAATTAGCCCTTGTCTGCCATGATTGCCTGGAGTTCAGCCAGACTCGCCTTCTTACCGAAGGTCAATGCCTGCGCGAAGCGAGCATTGCGCTCCTTGATCACTTCCGCTTCCTTGAGCAACTGCTCAGCTTCGGTGAGCTGCTGGAGGATAGCCATGCACTTGGCTTCTTCTGCTTTGGCTTCGGCCAGTACGCGCCGAGCTTCGAGCAACTCAGCCACTTGGCCCCCGCAGTGGTATAGGCCGTGTCAAGACTATCCAAGGCATCTGCATCCTTGCGGAAGTACACCCTGATCGCGTCAACGATCATTTCATCGGTGATACCGATATGGGGATGGATGCCAAGATTCAAGGCGGTGCGCAACTCGTTCACTGCCACACTCCACGTACGGCCACCGAAGTATCGGCCGTTCGCAAAGTCCTGAGAGTACGGGAGCAGCAAGTAACCTTCTGCTACTTCGCAGTCCCATGTGGTATGGGACCACTTACCATCCTTCTTGTAGCTCTCGTTAACGACCTTAAGGGCCGGAGGAATGCTACGTCCCTCAAACTTCAGAATGCCACGGTTCGGGCACACCAGGAGATTGATGTGCTGGCGATCGCGGGAAGACAGCTTGTCATTTACTTGAATACGCGGCATGGTACTTTCCTTTATGGTTAAGTGGTGGTAGATCACTGTTGTGATATGTGGATACATTTCGATAAAAAGAAAAAGGTAGGGTAGCATATGCTACCCTACACACTAGCGTGCTGGCCATATGGCCAGCACGCTAGTGGTTACTTCTTGATGGCCTGGATACGTGCCAGGGCGGCGCGCAGGCGGGGATCATCCTCCGCTTCCTTGGCCAACATTTCCGGAAGCGGCTGTTGCTTAGGACCGACCGCCCATTGGGCAGCCTCCGGTACCATAATGACGAGGGTCATCATGTCTTCGTCCTGGCCTGCGCGGCCATTGGTGGATACCAAGAAGTCATGGAGTTGGCCGCGATGGGCCAACTCCATGGGCAGTCCACCGCCAGCCTGGCGAGCAGCATCCGCTGCCTCGACAGCCACCCATGCAGGGGACTTCCCTGCTGCCAGGGCCTGACGTGCAGCTGCATGCGCCGCATCCAAGATCGGGGCGGCATCCGCCCCGTGCTTGTCCAGCTTGGCGGCCTTCTCAGCTCCCATACGCTTCTCGAACCGCGCCATGCTGTCGAGCTCGTTGACATGCTGGCAGCCACTCAACAGCACGCTGCCGGTGGTGTTGGAAGCGGAGGTGGTGTTCAGTTGTTGGTTAGCCATGATAGTTCCTTTCATAGAACCTAAGTGGACATCATTGTCCTCTATCTTTAACACTATTGTCAAGATAGTAAACCTATTGGCGTAGGTTCAATATTGCTATATGGTGTTAGAAAATGATAAATTGCGTACGTATGTG
>ERZ650312.128-NODE-128-length-37244-cov-9.167523_pt1 | contig 37244 bp, 36 predicted proteins | sample MGYA00376248_ERZ650312 | MGnify/ENA primary metagenome ERZ650312 (study PRJEB26733, sample SAMN07839316) | wastewater metagenome | biome: urban; feature: wastewater treatment plant; material: waste water | place: USA: North Carolina | collected 2016-07-28 ... | reverse complement strand
TTTGAATTTACATATTTTAATGAGAAGGTAACCGTAGCGGTTAAGTCTTAATCCCCGATTTGATGGGGCTTTTTTGAATTTAGTAAGGCGTACGATGATGGTCATTCTGATGGCGTCTTAATCCCCGATTTGATGGGGCTTTTTTGAATTAGCAGGGCGTGGTTTTGTTTAGATTAATCAAAAGGTTGAAAATGCTGTTTCCGGACTTTTCTGTCTTAATAAAGCTAATCATGATTTAACCATCGCTTAACTGATAACGGCCGAGGCCGAATACGGTTTCTTTGCCGATGTGCAGCCATTGGCCGATATGCAGCAATTGGGCGAATTCTAGCGGCAAATGGTCAAACCGCCAAGTGCCGGTGATGCCGCCGAGGGTTATGGCTTGTTGTTGGCGGTTGGAATAGCGGCTCCAGTCGCGCCATTGTAATTCGCCGGTGGCGCTGACTGTGGCGGCTGCGCGGCTCAGGTGCGGGAAATCGGCATTGAGCGGCTGTGCCCAGTGTTCGGTGGCGATGGCGGAGGTGCGCCGCATGAGTTGGCGCAGAAGGATGTCGGCGCTGATGCGGTGTATGCCCAATACGCTGTTTTTGCTTTGCAGGCGCATGGGGGTGCGGATATGCAGGGTGGCTGCGGTGGGATAGCGTTCGGGCAGAATCAGGCTGTTGGCGTGCTCCTGAATTCGGCCGTCTGAAAATACCGGCTGCCAGCCTTGTGCGGTTTCGATATCGATGTGTTGCAAGCTGCCACGCCCTTTGATTGCGCCGATGCCGCGCTCGAATGCTTGGGCAAAAGCGAAGGCAATCAGGGGCAGTTGCGCTCGGGCACCTCCGATCAGCACAAGGTTGAAATGGTAGGTTTCACCGCTTTTATAATGATATTTGCCATCTTCAGGGGCTTCGATAATGTAGGGCTGCGGCGGATTTTGGCTTTTGCTTTTGCCGAGTGCGGGGTTGGGCGGGGTGGCGAAAATGCGGCTGTAGGGGCAGCTTTGCAGCAGCGGGCAGCCGCTGCATTCTTTTTGCCGGGTCATGCAGGCAAGGCGGCGCAGGGCATGTCCGAATACGCCGCGAAGGGTGGAGCCGGCATATTCGGGCAGACGCATTTCGCTTTCCAGCGCAAAGCCGAAACGGTAACGGGCGATGGGCAGCTCGGCGGGGAGGTTGAGGGGGTTTTTAGGGTTCATGGTTTTCAGACGGCCTTTATTCACCGCGCAGTTGTTTTAACATGGCTTTGATTTCTTTTTCACGCTTGTTGATAAAAAAGCCTCGTTTGAGATTTTCCAGTTTTTTGAACGAGAAGGCGGTGGCGATTTGCTGCTTGCTGTTGTCATCCATCTCGGCGGTGGCTTGTTCCCATGCGGTTTTCAGTTGGTTGAAAAAAACGTTGCTGGCGGTGTCGTTGCGGGGGTCGAACGGGAAGTCCCGCAGCTTTTGCGTCCAGTCGGCAATCAGGCGGTCGGCGGGTTTCATGGCGGCCAGCTCGGCTGCGTGAGCGGCGGCAGCGGCTTGTTCGGCGGCGGCCTGTTCGATTTTGGCACGCTCGGCAGCTTCGGCTTCTGCGCGGATGGCGGCTTTCTGAGCGGCTGCGGCTTGTTTTCGTTCGTGCAGCTTGGCTTGCAGGGCTTGAATGTCGTTCAAATGGCTGCTGTTTTGTTGACACCAGTTTTGCAGGGCGGCATTGCCGCCTTGCGGGTCGATTTCAACCAATGCCCAGCCAAACGGTAACAAGCCGTGGGTTTCGGTGGCGGCTTGAGCGGCCAGCCACACGGTTTGGGTGTGTTGCTGAAAACTGCTGCGTTGCCTGCCGGTCTCCGGATCTTTGCCTTCGTTGATTTTAATTTGTGCCAAGCCGCTCAGAGTTTTGCTTTCTGCACCGCCATGTTTGCCCAGTCGCACCAACATGATTTCGCCATTGTCTAACTGCTGCTTCAATGCAGCTAGCAGATTGCGGGTGTGTTGCAGCCATTCCGGATGAATCAGGCCGCGCTCGTCAAGCAGCCTGTTTTCGGCTTCAAAGCGTTTGAGATGATAGCGGTTGGCATTTTGGGCGATTTGTTGCAGGTTTTGTAGTGGTGTTTTGGGCAGGCTTGCATTGGGCTGTTTGATAGGTGGGTTATGCGCCAACAGCAGTCTTTGCAGGGTGCAGCTTCCGCCAAATGCGCGGTATTGACCGTGTTGGATGGTTTCGCGGCGGCCGGTCACACCTTTGGCCTGCACAATAATTTTGTTGCCATTGCCATCTAAAACAAAAACACCATCTATATCGCGTTTATAAACGATGTGCTTTTTCTTATTAACCGCATATTGGATTTGGGTGGCGATAGTGCCGTTTGCCGTAAAATCGGCAGTTTTGAGCAGACGCAGGCCGTCTGAAGCGAAGCTGCCAAGCAATTCGGTTTCATAATGGGCGGCATTGTTTTGTTTGGGGCTGCCTTTGCTGTAAGGCTGCTTTTCGGCCAGTTGGTCAAGCCAGGCGGTGCGCAGGCAGCCTTTGAGCGCACTGCCGGGGATATAGGGCTGGTGGTTGACGGGATTGACGGCGGTGCGCTCAATTATAAAACTATTGCCCACTTTTTGACCGCTCTGCTCGCGGTTGGCCACTTTGCCCAGTTTCTCATATTCGCTTGCCAAGGCGCTGCTTACCCCCACAATTTTGTAGGCGCAATCGGCAAATGTGCTGCCGTGCTTTTTGAAGTAATTCTGTATCGCCAAGGTGTCGCCGCGCTGGGCCGTTTGCAGCAGTTCGTTGCGCTGCTGCGGGGTAAGCGCAGCTTGCGACGGATCAAAGGCATACAGTGCGCCGTCTGAAATCACATAGTTGGTTGGCTCGTAGTCTTCGCCTGTGCCTAAATGCAGCGGCGATAAGGGGGTGAGATACAGCTGGTGGTTTTGTAGAAAATTTTGCGGCATGATGCGCTCCGTTTTTTCTTCTAGGCCGTCTGAAAGCAGCGGTTTAGTTTTTATTTATCGGTTTCAAGCGTAAAGGCGATCGCGGGGGCATAGCCTTGCTGCACGGCTTGCGGCTGGCTTTTGGAAATGCCTGTTATCCCTTGCCCGACATAATGGCCGTCTGAAACCGCGCCGCTGAATACTGCGCCGGTTTGCGCCATCAATACAGGCTGTTTGAACGGCTGCCCGGCGGTGGCCTGCACATTGCCGTGGCGGCCGAATCGGGTTTGGGTGTGGTAATAGCTGCGCTCGGCATTGTAGCCCAGGTCTTGCGGGCAACTGTTGGCAAGGGTGAACACGGCGTTGTCTTTTGCGTGGCGTTTAAATAAATCGGTGGCTTCAAGGCTGATGATGCGGTATTTGCCCAGCCCTGCGCCCGCATCGCGTCCGTAGCCGCTCAATCCGATATTTTCCAATATTTGTTGCAACTGCGCAGCGTTCAGACGGCCTTCGTCCAGCAGCAGGTAAATCTGCCAGTCATGCTCTGCGGCATACCAGATTTGCTCGCTTTCATACGGGACAAACTGCCCGCCCGCGCCGGTGGTGTGGGTTTGGCGGTTGAGGCTGTTGTGCGGCTGGCTGTGGCGGCTGATAAGGTGCGGGGCAAGTTCATGGTTGCTTTTAGCCTGCATCTGCCAGCGGCGGCTGCTTTCTGCCAAAGCGGTTTCAGGCAGCCATTGGCGTTTTTTGAGCTTTTTGCGGTCGGTTTCTCCATCTTGCTGCCAGTAGGCCGACGGCAGGGTAGGCAGCGGCAGATGGTCTTTGGGCAAGGCATCGGAAACAATCAGAAACGGGCGCTTGTCGGTATAGCCTTGCAGGCATTGCTCGAGCCGCGTTTCGCCGTATTGCTCGACGATGCCCCAGCAGATTTGCCCGAACAGGGTGTCGCCCACCAGCGGCGTGCCGAAGGCGGTTTCGGGTTGGATAATCAATCGGTATGCTTGCATAATGTTATTTCGCAAAAGGTTGGATGGCGGCAAAGCATGAGCTGATGTCTTCGCCATTGCGCGTGATCGCGGTAAAGGCCACTTTGCCGTAGCCGCGCGAACCGTTGCCGCCAAGGCTGTCCCATTCCAAGAGTTTCAAGCCTTGCAGCAGGGTGTCGAACAGGGCTTTGTCATCGCCGTCGAATTCTTTAATGGTGAGCTTGAAGTCGAATCGGGCACCGGCGGGCACGCGCTCGGTTTGGCGCGGGTCTTGGGCTGTTCCGGCGATGCGGTTGATGCGGTTTTCGCTTTTGGCTTCGGTGAGCGGCAGGTTGTCGCTGCGCAAGCGTTCGGCATAATCCCGGTTGAGCGGGCAATCCCAAAACGACACGCGGGTGTGGCCGATTTCTTTTTGAAAACTTTCATCGGCAGTGTCGCCGCTGATGCCGAACAGTTGCAGAATCTGCTTGATGGCGGCGGCTTGCTGTTCATTTTGTGCATTGTCATATTCTTTTTTGCCCAAGGGCGCTTCCTGCACTGCGCCGCTCTTCCATTCGAGCAGGCTGCGGATTTTGCCTTTCAGGCTGCTGCCGGGAATATAAGGCTCGCCGCTGACGGGATGCTTGATGACTTCGTTGTCGATGCCGCCGATGTGGATTTCGCTGTCGCCGCCGCCGATGTGCAGGCCGGTTTCTAAAATCAGGGTGGCTTCAAGAATGTGGATATTGGTTAATTGCATGATGTTCTCCGGTTATTTTTTCTCTTCGTTGGCTTTGCGGAAACCGAGCACGGCTTCAAAAAACAGTTTGGCGTTTTTCAGGCTGTCGGGGCTGTGGATTTGGCCGATGATTTGGTTGAAAACGTCAACAAAATTATCGTCCACATGTTTTCGCCCTTTGGAATAAGCGGCTTTGGCTTTCAGCATTTGAATAAACGGGGCCGCGTTTTGATAGGCTTCTTCGCGTGAGGCTGCCTGAAACACTTTGTCGTGCCACATGGTCAGCTCATCGTAGAATTTACGCAGTTGGGTGGATTTGTTTATATCTTTATTCTGGCTGATACTTTCGGCTGCGACTTCAGCCACTTCGCTGAAAATCTTGCTGTTCAGCGGTGCGCTTAATTTGATGTCATTCAAATTCATTATTTGGCCCTCAGTAGGTAAAAGTGGTTAAACAGGGGAATACGGTATTTCGCGCCCAATTTCTCAATGCCGTTTTGATAAAAGGCTTCGGTCAGTTGGGCATAGCCGTTGTTTTTGTCGGTAATGCTTTTGCTGTCGTTTACAAAGCGGCGGGTGCGGTAGGCAAAGCGGCTGCGCCACATACCGGCGTTGATATCGCCGCCTTTTTCTGCTTCTGCCTGCTCACAAAATTGCAACATGCTGTACACAAAGCCTGTGCTCAAGCCGTATGCTTCTTTCAGACGGCCTATTCGTTCAAAGGCTTCCTGAATCCCGCTCCATTGCTGCCACGAAACCACCTGCCCATACACGCAAACGCTGTTTTTGCTACCAAGCTGTTTGCGCTTTTCATTTTCGTTGGCAGGATAGGCTTTGGCGGCTTCCAGTGCTTCTTCGGCATAGGCCGACAGCTTGCCCGGCGGCAATCCCGGCTTGATGACGGCAATGCCTGCGCTAAACGTGATTGCTGCGTTTTCGGCAACATATCGGCGGAATTGTTCACGCATTTCTGCAGCCAGTTTTTGGGTTTGCAGCCACGGGCCGATAAGGAAAAAATCGTCGCCACCGGCAAACACGGTGTAGGTGTCGGGATATTTTTCGGCACAAAATGCAGGCAGCCACAAGCTGAAAAAGTGGTTCATCTGCCGCGACAAGGCGGCCATTTTGGCAAAAGTCGGCTCACTCAAGCCTTGCTGGAAAATATTGCCAAGGTTGTCGACATCGCCTTTGAGCGCGGCAATGGCTACTTTGCCGGCAAAGGTGTCGCCGTTTTCTGTGTGTCGTTCTTCGCAGGCCAGATGGCTGAAGGTTTTCGGGCTGCTTTCGCGCACTTCTTCTGCATCTTCCGTGTCTTTAACGGGCGCGTATTTGTTGCACGGCCATTCATCAACTTCGCTAAAGTGCGGCACATAGGCATTGATATAACGCCGCGCATAGCCGTGCCATAAGGTATCGCGGATGTTTTGCGGCAGGCTGAAATCCCAAAAGCGCAACAGGCTGCCCGCTCTAGCTTGGTTGCCGAACTTGCCGCTGATGTCTTGCTCTTCGGTAAAGGCCACGGTAAAGCCGAATATCGGCAGCTTGAGCTTGCGGGTATGAACACCGTCTGAAACCTCATCTGCACCATCCAGCACCATCAGGCGCTCTTTGTGGGTAAGCTCGCTGCCTAAATCGATTTGATCTTGTGAAAGGCGGGAAACAGCATGATTTTTTTCACCTTCCTCACCCGGCAGTTGCTGGTTATAAAGGCAAACACCTTTTTCATAATCGGTATTCAACACGGCAGGCGCTGCGCCGGTTAAATTGAAGCGTTGCAATTTGGCCTGTTCCAACACTTCAAAAGACTGTTTGACCAGTGCCTTGAAACGCTTTTTATCAACAAAATCGCTGCAAGCGGCGGGTTGGGTTGCCAGGCCCAGGGCCACTTGGCCGAGGCTGTGTTGCAAAAACCACTGGTTAATCTCTGTGCGCACTTTTGTTACAGCCTCGCGCACTTCAGCAGTATTGGGCGCAACAATCATAAATTTGCCCGCTGCATTGAGAATCTGCGAAGTCGGCGGCAAGGCGCAGGCGCGCAATACTTTCAGTGCAGCCAGTTCGGCAAACAGAGAAACTTGGAACGAACGTCCGCGCAGGAGTTTGGCCGCTTTTTTATTGGTTTGGCTGCCTGAGGCAAAGATAAAATTTTGAATGCCGAAAAAGTCGCCCTGTATCAACAGGATTTTTTGTTCGTCCCAATCGCTGCGGCTTTTGAGTGCGGAAACAGCATCGACATCGGTTTTCCCTTCCGCTTCGTGCCAGCGCCATAGAGCAGCCGCCAACGCGGCGGTGGTTTTACTGTGGTCATACAGCGATACCTCGGGTTTCATGCCAAATGCGGTTGCCGCAGGAATAGCCTGGGTGTAGGTTTGCCATAGGGTATCGAAATGATCCAGCCATAAATTCCAGTTGCTGCGGTGTGAAGCCGGAATGCGTTTCAAATTGTGTAGAAAATCCTGCCATAAGTCGCGGTATGCCTTTTGCGCCTGTGCGTTATCAGCCGGCTCGGCGGTGTCGCGCCATTGCGGGAAAATGGCTTCGGGCGATAGGGGCTTGAGCGGATAGCAGTAATCCAATCCGGCATTTTCAGACGGCCTCACTTCACCATTTAAGGAAATTTGTTCAAACAGGGTCAGCAAGCGTGCCTGATCATGGTTTTTACCGGTTTTGCTTTTGGGATTAAGGCCTTGGTTACCGTCGGTTTGGTTGTGCCGCTCGAATTCTTCCCGCTCGAAACCGGAAGCCACGCGCTCGGCTGTGGCGATAATCCATTGCAGAAAGGTGTCGGGCTTGTGGTGCATGGCCGAGGCATTGAGCAGCGAATCGGTTTTGTCTTCGCCCGCTTGACGGCCGGCAAACGGATACATATCGCCGCGCACCAAATCCGGCGCATGCCGCTCTAGAATATCCCATGCCAACGCAGTGTAGGCGGCATGCTTGTGGGTGTGGATATCAGATGGTTTGCCATCGGCAAACTTTCCCGGACAATACATCCGGATATGGGTTTGCAACGTTTCATCCGGCACTTCCGGCCGGGCGCGCTCGGCAAATTTGCCCAAACCATACAGATAGACAGCAAAAGCAACTTTGGCGGTGGCATAATGCATAGAAATACTCCGCTTCACTTAATGTTAAATTGAATTAATTTTGGAACTTTTATACAGTTTATCAAAACATATACACTTTGTGCCGTCTTACAAATTTGTGTATTTTTAGAAGCTTTCATTTCAACTAAAATACCCGGCTCAAAAAATAACCCCGCTGCCTTGCCGTATCCGTATTGTCTTCGGTTTACTGCCTTGGCAGCTTGTTTTTGAATTGGTAGATTGGTATAAGACGGCGGTGCGGGAACAGCCATGTATACGATTACGGCCTGCGGCCTAATCGTACTTGTGTTGAAGAACAGTAGAAACAACAATATATCAGGCCGTCTGAAACGTTTCAGACGGCCTGTTTGCAGTATTGGCTTTAAGCGTTTTCCACCCGCGCCAAAATATCGGCAAATGCGGCCACGGTGCGCTCGATGTTTTGCAGCTTGTCCAAGCCGAAAAGGCCTAAGCGGAAGGTGGAAAAATCGCTGCGTTCGCCGCATTGCAGCGGCACACCGGCGGCAATCTGCATGCCTTGTGCGGCAAAAGCTTTGCCGTTTTGGATTTCGGGATGGGTAGTGTAGCTCACCACCACGCCGGGGGCTTCGAAGCCGGCCGCGGCCACGCTGGGGAAGCCTTGTGCGGCCAAGAGCGCGCGCATTTTTGCGCCCAATTCGGTTTGCGCGGCTTTGAGCTTGTCGAAACCGATGGCTTCGGCTTCCTGCATCACCTCGCGCAAAACCAAGAGCGCATCGGTGGGCATGGTGGCGTGATAAGCGTGGCCGCCGTTTTCAAAAGCGGCCATGATGGCGAGCCATTTTTTCAAATCGAGTGAGAAGCTGTCGGATTCGGTGGCCTGCACTTTTTGATAAGCGGCTTCGCTCAGCATCACCAAGCCGCAGCAGGGCGAGCCGCTCCAGCCTTTTTGCGGCGCGGAAATCAACACATCAATACCGAGCTTTTGCATATCGAGCCAGATGCAGCCCGAGGCGATGCAGTCGATGACGAGTAAGCCGCCCACGGCGTGCACGGCTTTAGCGAGCGCTTGAATATAATCGTCGGGCAGCATAATGCCTGAGGCGGTTTCCACATGCGGGGCAAACACCACGGCAGGGCGGTATTCGGCGATGGCAGCGGCCACTTCTTCGATTGGCGCGGGCGCAAACGGCGCTTGCGGCGCATCGCTCTGACGGGCGGTGAACACGCGCGTGTCTGCGGCGATGCGGCCTTGCTCGAGAATCTGCGTCCAACGGAAGCTGAAAAAGCCGTTGCGGATAATCAGGCATTTTTCATCTCGCGCCAATTGTCGGGCCACGGCTTCCATGCCCGATGTGCCGCTGCCGGGCACCACGGCGGCATAATCGGCACCATACACTTTTTTCAGCGTGGCGGAAATTTCGCGCAAGGCCGTCTGAAACTTTTGCGACATGTGGTTGAGGGCGCGGTCGGTGTAAACCACGGAATATTCGAGCAGGCCGTGTTCATCGATTTCGGGGCGGGGCAGGGTGGTCATGCAGTTTCTCCGTTTGTTGTGGTGTGTGGCGGATATTAGCATTATTGCGGATAAGCTTAAAGGCCGTCTGAACGGGTTTTCAGACGACCTTGTTGATTCGGCAATTAAATATTGAACATTTTCAGATGCCGGCAAACAAGCCTTTGGCTTGTTGCCCTCTCCCTAGCCCTCTCCCACGGGAGAGGGAACAGGTTTCTGCTGCGGGCAAGAGGATGTGAATATTCAATAATTAGTTGCCGTATCTATAGGGTCTGTTCACATTTCATCACGCGGCAATGTTTTGGCTCAAAACGCGCCTGCTGTGCTCAAATCAGCTTTTTCAGCGCTTCATGTTCGCGCTTGATGGCGGCGATGGCTTGGTCGTAGCGGTGCATGCGCAGCAGTGAGCGGATAATCAGGTAGGCGGAAAAGGCAATCAGCAGCAGATTGATGCTGCTCACCAGCGCCAAAAGCGGCCACACATGGGTGATTTCGTAATATTTGGAGGTGGCAATCAGGGCGCTGAAAATGGAGAGCGGCAGCGCCAGCATGGCAATGCCGGTGCGCATCACCGAGAGCGAGGTGCGCTTTTCAGAGAGCAAAAGCTGCACTTGGTTGATGCTGAGAATGTCGGATTGGTTGTGTTTGTTCATTGGCTTATTTGGCCAGTGCTTTGGCTTGGGCAAAGTCGATTTCACCGGCGCGGTATTGCGCCCAATGTCGGGTAACGTAATCGCTCATGGCTTGTTGGTGTTCGGCTTGGGTGTGTTTGAGGATGCTCATTGCAGTATTGTCTTTCAAATACTGTAAACAACGCTAGAATTTCCTACACTATTTTCGGCTCGCCGCCTTGTTATCTTATTTTTTTAGAATTGGTATTATTTGCCGCTGTCGGGCGGATGATAAATGTCAGTATAATGTGCCGCTTGATGATATACGGTAAGCCTGAGGCCGTCTGAAAGCTCGGGCTGTTATTTAAAGCTCGGGCTGTTATTTGAGGATGGGAAATGCGGTATTTATTTTATAAAAAATGGTTGGTGCAATGGCTGGCGGTGTTTTTGCTGTCGTTGCTGATTTTGGGGCTGGGGCGTGCTTTTTTATTTTACCGCTATGTGTCGGATACGGTGAAAAATGAATATGCGGCCGATGTTTTTGCTATGTTTTTCAAGGGATTGCAGTTTGATATTAAAATCAGTGCCATTGTTGTGGCTTTGCCTTTGTTGTTGGGGGCGGCCTGTTTGGCAACTGTGAAATCGGCTGCCTGGTTTGACCGCCATCAAAACAAGCTGTTGCTCGGGCTTTTGTTGTTGCTGCTCACTGCAACGGTGGCGAATGTGTTCTATTTCGGGGTTTATGAGCGCCAGTTTGATGTGTTTGTGTTCGGATTGGTCGATGAAGACCCTGCGGCGGTGTTGAAAACCATGTGGTCTGACTTCCCTGTTTTAAGCGTATTGCTGGGCTTGGCTGTGGTCGGGGGGGCGGGGTACAAGCTGCTTTCCCGCGTGCGTTTGCGGGCAGGAGAGCGTGTCCGGCAGACGGACGGCCTTTGGCTGAAAGCTGTTTTGGCGGTGTTGCCGCTATTGTTGCTGGCGGTGGGCATTCGCGGCTCGATGGGTAAGTTTCCTTTACGGCAGGATGCGGCACAGATTTCTGCGGCATCGCAACTCAACAGGTTGGTACCCAATGCTTTGATTTCCTTGGATTGGGCGCGTAAAGAATATAAGAACAGCGGCTCTTTTGATGAGGTTTCTGATGAAGACGGAATCAAGCTTATCAGCCGTTTGCAGGGCAAGCCGGCGGCATCGGCGGCGTTGTCGCAATTTGTGGTAAAAACACCGCATAACGCTGCGGTGGCGGCGCAACGCCCGAATGTGGCGTTGGCGGTGATGGAAAGTATGGGCAGCCATCTCTTGCAGTTGGATACGCCGCAGCGCGATTTGATGGGCGCATTGGCGCCGCATTTCAAGCAAGATTGGGTGTTCCGCAAATTTGTTTCCGAGGGCGACGGCACCAGCGATTCGCTGCACCGCTTTTTTGTACGCAGTCCCAAGCTGAATTTGAGCCAATCTACAGCGAAAAATAAATCATTCATCAGCAATATGTTCAAGCCCTACCATGATGCAGGTTACCGCACGATGTATATTACGGCGGGTAACGGTGGCTGGCGCGATTTCAATAATTTTCTCACGCATTTGGGTGTAGATGATTTTGTGGATGAGAATACGCTGAAAGCCCGCTATCCCGAAGCGAAATCAGATACTTGGGGCGTGCCGGACGAATATATGTTCCGTTATGCGGCAGAGGTGTTGGCCGAAGCGGAGCAAAGCGGCAAACCGGTGTTTGTGATGATGATGTCGATGACCAATCATCCGCCTTATAAATTGCCTGCGCCGCATCAACGCTTGGCCTTTAAGTTGGACAACCAAGAGCAAAGCCGTTTGAGCCAGTTGGCGACAGGTGAAGCGTTAAATGAAATTCTGAATACGTTCCGCTACAGCAATGACCAATTGGGGCGCTTTATCAGCGAAGTGAAACAACACGCGCCACATACAGTCATTGCCGCCACGGGTGATCACAATATGCGCGCCATCGGCTATCCCGAGCCCAACGAAACGGCGCTGGGGCACGCTGTGCCGTTTTATCTGTATGTGCCGCCCGAATACCGCAACGAAGCGGTTTACAGGCCCCAACGGGCGGGCTCGCATAAAGATGTGATGCCGACCTTGTATGCGCTTTCCTTATCCGAGCGCGATTATTATCAAAACGGCTGCAATCTGGTGGCGGCAGAACCCTCTTCACCGTGGTGCGGTTATGGCTACAATAGCGAGGTGTTGTTGACGGAACACGGCTTTTTCAATTTGAGCAGCCGCGAATACCGGCGTTGGCAAAACAGCGCGGATTTGCGTGCGGAAGCCAAAGCGGAAACGCCGACGGCCGACGAGCAGGCTTTGATCGATAAAGGCAGCGCATATGCCGACTTTCTAAATTGGCAGCTCAACCGGATGGTAACGCAGCAGATGTAAAATAATCAGGCCGTCTGAAACAAGTTTTACAGCACAATTCAAAATTGCTGTAAAACTTGTTTCAGACGGCCTGATTGATGTTGATTGTTAAACAACTTGGGTTTGGTGCTCGTCGCCTACGCGGCTGCGGATTTCGCCCAAGCGATACACGGTTTCGCCTTGTCCGGCCAAAAAGGATTGCACGGCTTCGGCATCTTCGGCGGCCACAATCACCACCATGCCGATGCCGCAATTGAAGGTGCGGTACATTTCTTGAGTTTCGACATTGCCGCCTTGTTGCAGCCATTGGAACAACTTGGGCAATGTCCACGCTTTGGCATCGATTTGGGCAACGGTGTTTTCGGGCAATACGCGCGGCACGTTTTCGGTGATGCCGCCGCCGGTGATGTGGGCCATGCCTTTGATGGTGAATTGTTTGAGCGCGGCCAGAATCGGCTTCACATAAAGGCGGGTGGGCGCGATGATGGCTTGACGCAGGGTTTGGCCGTTGTCGAATTCGGCATCCAAATCGGGCTGGTCGCGTTCGATGATTTTACGCACGAGCGAATAGCCGTTGGAATGGGCGCCGTTGGAGGCCAAGCCCAGCACCACGTCGCCGGGCACGATGCTGCGCCCGTTGATTACTTGGTCTTTTTCCACCACGCCCACGGCAAAGCCCGCCAAATCGTATTCACCCTCGAGATACATGCCGGGCATTTCGGCGGTTTCGCCGCCAATCAGCGCGCAGCCCGATTCTTCGCAGCCGGCGGCAATGCCTTTAATCACATCGGTGGCGCGCGCCACATCGAGTTTGCCGCAGGCGAAATAATCGAGGAAAAACAAAGGCTCTGCGCCTTGCACGAGAATATCGTTTACGCTCATGGCCACTAAATCAATGCCGACGGTGTCGTGTTTGTCCCAATCGAAAGCGAGCTTTAATTTGGTGCCCACGCCGTCGGTGCCCGACACCAGCACCGGGTTGCGGTATTTTTTGCTGATTTCCACCAGCGCGCCGAAGCCGCCCAAATCGCCCAGCACTTCGGGGCGCATGGTGCGCTTGGCAAAAGGTTTGATGTTTTCAACCAATTGGTCGCCCGCGTCGATATCGACACCGGCATCGCGGTAGCTCAGTGAATTGCTCATTTTAAACAAGGCCTTTTCGGTCAGGTGGAATCGGGCGTATTTTACCCGATTTCGCTGCGGCTTTGCGCTCGGCGGGGAAATTATTTCAGACGGCCTGAGGTTGGGTTTTTAAGGAGGCTCTGAAAAACGCCGGCGCAATGCGTTATTCAGCGCTTCCTAGAGTGCAATATTGGGAAGCGGCAGGCTTGGGTTTGGCAAAGGCCGTCTGAAAACTTTTCAGACGGCCTTTCAATATAGTGGAATGAAAGAAAAACTTATACAGGCGCATGTAGCAAGCCATATGCAGAAGCCGTTTAAACCGCGTGCGTGGCTGCGCCACACACCCTACACATGATGCTAAATTTCTTATTTTTGTATAAGTTTTTCATTCATTTAACTATATCATGCAATGGCGGTTTAGGGATTGAGATCTTCCTGCCGGTATTTTTTCAACTGATAAGCGAGCGTGGGGCGGCTGATGCCGAGCTTGCGGGCGGCATCGGAAATATTGCCGCCGCTTTGTTGGATGGCGGCGAGCATGATTTGCTCGTTCCATTTATCGAGGTTGAAATCGGTTTCGAGCAGGTTTTGGATATAGGCTTCGTTGCTGCTGCCGGCCGGGGCGCTGGCCAAGGTGCCTGCTTGGGCGGAAATGGCCAGGAGGGCGGGCGCGGCGGCGAGGCCGGCAAACAGGGCTTCGGCTTGGATGGGGCGGTTGTGGTCGGTGAGAATCACGCCGCGCTCGATCACGTTTTCCAGCTCGCGGATGTTGCCCGGCCACGGGTGGTTGAGCAGCAGCTCGCGGCCGTAGTCGCTGATGCCGGGGATGTTTTTCTGATAAAGGGCGGTGTATTTTTTCAGAAAATATTGAATCAGCAGCGGAATATCCTGGCGGCGCTCGCGCAAGGGCGGGATAAACACGGGAAAGGTGTTGAGGCGGTAATATAAATCGGCACGAAAGCGCCCTTGCTGCACGGCTTCGAGCAGGTTTTCATTGGTGGCCGCCACCACGCGCACGTCGATTTTGCGGGTTTGGCTGCCGCCCACGCGCTCGAGCTCGCCCTCTTGCAGCACGTGCAAAAGGGCGGCTTGTGCGCGTGGCGAGAGCTCGATGATTTCATCCAAAAAAATAGTGCCCGAATGGGCGCGCTCGAATTTGCCGGGCTTGCTCTGCACGGCGCCGGTAAACGCGCCTTTTTCCACGCCGAATAATTCCGATTCCACCAATTCGGGCGGAATGCAGGCGCAATTCACGGCCACAAAAGGCTGGTCGGCGCGGCGGCTGCCGGCATGCAGGCCTTTGGCAAAGGCTTCTTTGCCCACGCCGGTTTCGCCTTCGAGCAGCACGCTCACCTTGCTTTGCGAGGCTTTTTCCAATAAATCGCACACTTGGCGGAAAGCCGCCGATTCGCCCACGGCATCGAATAATTGGGTGCTGTCGAGCAAATCGTGGTGGTTTTGCTGCTTTAATTCGTTGATTTCGTTGCGCAGGCTGAAAAGCTCTTCTTCGATGGAATCGGGCAGAAACGAGCGCTCGAGATCGGTTTCGCCCTCCCATTCGTCTACCGTTTTGCCGATGATGTGGCAATGGTCGTGCCCCATGGCTTCGCACAAGGTTTCTTTAAAGGCGATTTCTTTGCCCAGAAAATAGCTGGTGTAACCGCTGGCATAGCCCAAGAGCGTCCAGCAGATCAGCTCTTTGGAAATGCCGTGCTTCTTTTTGTGGTAGCTCACTTCGAAAGAGTCGTGCCAGTCGAACGTGCCTTTGAAGAGGCCTTTTTCCACATCAAACGAAAGCAGGCGCGGGGTGACTTTGACCATGCCGCGTATGGTGTGCAGCTGGGGGCCGGCGGCAAAGGCTTCTTCTATGCTTTGGTGCGGGCGGATTTTTTTGGCGATTTGGGCATCCTGCATGCCGGCGTAATAGCCGTAGCGCAGCAAAAAGCGCTTGGCGCGCGCCATGCCGAGCGATTCGATTAAGTCTTCCCGAAATTGCCACAAGGCATAAGCGTGGCTGAGCAGCATGCGCTCGCCGTGAAACCAGATTTTGCCGTTTTCCACATCGAAGCGGATTTCATCCAGCAAATCTTGCGCCCAGTGGGCGGCTTTTTTTTGTGCGTTCATATTCCTTCCTTTGCATGGCTTTTTTTATGTTCCGGCGGCGCCAAAAGCGGCGTTGACCGGATGTTTTTTGTGATAGTGGCACCGTTGAATCGGGGGTGTCAATGCTTTCGGCGGGTATTATTTTTATGTAAATGAGATAAATTGAGCAAATGCTTAAATGGCTTTTTTGAATTTGATCAAATGGTGAAAAAAGTCGGATAAAAAATAGGGGATTTTAGCGGGTTAAATAATAAATTGATTATATATCAATATTGTATATTGTTTTTTAAAAGTTGGCACATGGTTTGCTTTGCTAAATGTAAAGCCGCTTGGATTTTTCGGGAGAAATGTATGAAAAAAAATAAATCAGGCAATCAGGCTGCCGGCGGGCTGGTGAAATACATCCGCATACGCAGTGAGCCGGGGGCGCGTTTTGTGGAGTTTGATTTTGCCATCAACGACCCGACGCTTTATGTGGAATTGATTATGCCGCCGCAAAGCTTTGCCGATTTCTGCCGCCATAACGAGGTGGTGGAAATGAGTGCGGCGCAAATGGCGCAAAACGATGCCGAGGCCGAAAAATGGCGCTACGGCGAAAACACCCTTGTGGGGCGGCTGCATCAAGCGCAGCAGGCCGTCTGAAACCCATCTTGCAGGAGCTTTGTATGACTCTGGAAATCAAAACCGCCACCATCGCGCCGGTGCGCCACACCTATGCCAATATTGCGCGCCGTTTCGGTGAAAAGCCGGCCACCCGCTATCAGGAAGCCACTTATGATGCGCAGGCCACCGCCAATTTTCACTATCGGCCGCTGTGGCAGCCGCAAAAAGAGCTGAACGACAAGCACTACACCGCGCTGGAAATGGCCGATTGGTATGCCTTGCGCGACCCGCGCCAGTTTTATTACGGCGCTTATGTGCAAAACCGCGCCCGCATGCAGGATGCGGCCGAACACAACTATGCTTTTTTTGAAAAGCGCGATTTGGCCGGCTTTATCGGCGAAGAAGCGCGCAAAGCGGTGGTGTTCGGCCTGCTGCCGCTGCGGCATGTGGAGCAAACCGCCAATCTGAACCATATGTCGGGCGCGGCCTACGGCTACGGCACCGCCATCACGCAGGCCTGCCTTTATGCCGGCATGGACCGGATGGGCATGGCGCAATACTTGTCGCGCATCGGCCTGCTGCTCGACGGCAACAGCGGCCAATCGCTGGCCGAGGCCAAAGAAATATGGATGAGCCACCCGGCTTGGCAGGGCGTGCGCGCTTTGTGCGAAGAGATGCTGGTGGAGCAAGATTGGTTTGCGCTTTTTTGGGTGCAGGCTTTGCTGGCAGACAGCCACATCCGCCAGATTTTCTACACCGGCCTCGAGCAGGCGTTGGCCGGACAAGGTGCGCGCGATATGGCCATGCTCACCGAATTTATGCACGACTGCCTGAAAGACATTTCCGCCTGGAGCGACAGCGTGTTTAAAGCCGCCGCCGCCGAGAGCGAAGCCAACCGCGCCTTGCTGGCCGGCTGGCTGGAAAAATGGCAGCCGCAAGTGGCCGCGGCTTATGGCGAAGTGGCCGAAGCTTTGCTGGGCGATGCGGCAGAAGGTGCAATGAGCGCTGCGGCAGAAGAAATCGGCAAACGCGCCGCCAAAGCCGGCGTGGCCGTCTGAAAAAAGATAAGGAGAAAGTGATGTCGAAAGTATATCTGGCGCTGCAAGACAACGATTTGTCGCGCTACATCGTGGAAGCGGTGGAAGCCGACAACCCCAACGTGACCGTGATTTACCAGCCTGCGATGATACGCATGGAGCGCGAAGATTCGCTGGTGGTGCGCCGCAGCACGGTGGAAGAGAAGCTCGGCCAAAGCTGGGATGTGCAGGAATTGCATCTTAATTTGATCACCATCGGCGGCAACGTGGATGAAGACGACGAACAATTCAGCCTGAGCTGGCAGCGCTAAGCGGCCGGGCAGAGGAGAAAACACAAATGGCAGCCAAGCTCAATATTAAAGACAAATACCGCCTGCTCACCCGCGATTTGGATTGGGAATTTTCCTATCAAGAGCGCAAACAGGCATTCCCTTATGAAGATTTCGAGGGCATCAAAATCACCGATTGGTCGAAATGGGAAGACCCATTCCGCCTCACCATGGATGCTTATTGGAAATACCAGGCCGAAAAAGAGAAAAAGCTTTATGCCATTTTCGATGCCTTTGCGCAAAACAACGGCCAAATGAATATTTCCGACCCGCGCTATCTCAACGCCATCAAGATTTTCCTCACCGGCGTAACCCCGCTCGAATATCAGGCTTTTCAGGGCTATGCCCATGTGGGGCGGCAATTCGGCGGTATCGGCGCGCGCATTGCCTGCCAGATGCAGTCGATCGACGAATTGCGCCATGTGCAAACGCAAATCCACGCCATGAGCCATTACAACAAATTCTTCGACGGCTTTCAGGATTGGAGCCATATGCACGACCGCGTGTGGTATCTCTCGGTGCCCAAATCGTTTTTTGAAGACGCGCGCTCGGCCGGGCCGTTTGAATTTCTGCTCGCCATCAGCTTTTCGTTTGAATACGTGCTGACCAATCTTTTGTTTGTGCCCTTTATGTCGGGCGCGGCGCACAACGGCGACATGGCCACGGTGACGTTTGGCTTCAGCGCCCAATCCGACGAAGCCCGCCACATGACGCTCGGCCTCGAAATCATCAAATTCCTGCTCGAGCAGCACGAAGACAACCTGCCCATCGTGCAAATGTGGATAGACAAATGGTTTTGGCGCGGCACGCGGCTGCTTTCCATCGTGGCGATGATGATGGACTACATGCTGCCCAACAAAGTGATGTCGTGGAAAGAAGCTTGGGAAGTGTATTTCGAAGAAGCCGGCGGCGCGCTTTTCAAAGATTTGGCCCGCTACGGCATCTGCGCGCCCAAATACAGCGAAGTGATTGAAAAAGAAAAAGAACACATTTCGCATCAAGCGTGGTGGATTTTCTACAACTTCGGCCATGCGGCGGGCTTCCACACCTGGATTCCCACCGATGAAGAGCTCGATTGGCTGAGCGAAAAATACCCTGAAACTTTCGACCGATACTACCGCCCGCGTTGGGAATTGGCCAAAAAAATGGAAGCCGAAGGCAAGCGCTTTTATTCCAGCGGCCTGCCGCAGCTGTGCCAAGTGTGCCAAGTGCCGATGGGCTTCACCGAAATGCAGAGCGACCCCGGCCAAATCAGCTACCGCAACGCTATGTTTGAAGGCGAGCGCTACCACATGTGCTCCGACGGCTGCCACGATATTTTTGTGAACGAGCCTGAAAAATTCGCCCAAGCCTGGCTGCCGGTGCACCAGATTTTGCAGGGCAACTGTGGCGGCGCGGATTTGGAAAAAGTGTTGAGCGAGTATTACCGCATCAATGTGGGCGCCGACAACCTCGACATGAAAGGCTCGCCCGACGAGCGGCGCTGGAACGAATGGAAAAAAGGCGCGGCTTAAACCCAAACGTTCAGACGGCCTCAAGCCGACACAGGCCGTCTGAAAACAAAACAACAAAACTGAGGAGAAACACCATGCCGGTTAAAGCCATCACCCCCGATTACCGCGGCGACATCCGCGACCGCCGCGAAAACTTCGGCGGCAACATCATCGTTTATGTGGGCTGGGACGAGCATTTGCTGTTTTGCGCCGCCAAAACCTTTCCGCTGCCGCCCGATATGCCTTTTCAGGCCTTGCGCGAGCAAGTGCTGGCAGAAGGCTTCGGCCAGCATCCCGATTTCGAGCACATCAAATGGAGCGAGGTGCAATGGCAGCTCAACGATGCGCCCTTGCAGCCCGATGACGGCAAAACCCTGGCTGAGCTCGGCTTCGACCATAAATCGCTGCTGCGTTTCAAAACCCCCGGCCTCAACGGCTGGCAGGGCAGCGGCGTGTGAGCGGCCGGGTTGGGGTTTTGGCTGCACGGGCCGCCCGAATAGCAGGTGATAAGCGTTTAAGGCCGTCTGAAACATTTCGGGCTTCAGCTGTAGGTCGGATTCTCGAATCCGACATTCGCCGCAACCCTGAAAAGCTTGTTCTACGAACAAGTGTCGGATTCGAGAACCCGACCGACGCACTTGATACGGGGGTGAGCGTGCAAACCGGCAGATTTGAAAACCGCCGCTTTTTGAAAACCAAGCGATTTGTGATGGGAAATAAGGAAACAAGCCATGAGCTATCAAGTAACTGTTGAGCCCACCGGCGATGTGATCGAAGTGGAAGAGGGCCAAACCATTCTGGCTGCGGCGCTGCGCCAAGGCGTGTGGCTGCCGTTTGCCTGCGGCCACGGCACTTGCGGCACCTGCAAAGTGCAGGTGCTCGAGGGCTTTGGTGATGCGGGCAATGCTTCTTCGTTTGCGCTGATGGATGTGGAGCGCGACGAGGGCAAGGTGTTGGCCTGCTGCTGCCTGCCCGAATCGGATATGACCATCGAAGCCGATATTGATGTCGACCCCGATTTCGCCGGCCATCCGGTGCAGGATTATCAAGCCGAAGTAACGGCGCTGGCCATGCTCTCGCCCACCATACTGGGCATCACGCTCAAGCTTGACCGCGATATGCCGTTTCAGGCGGGGCAATACATCAATCTGCAAGTGCCGGGCGTGGAGGGCACGCGCGCTTTTTCGATTGCCAACCCGCCCTCGCAGGGCGGCACGGTTGAATTGCATGTGCGCAAGGTGGAAGGCGGCGCGGCCACCACTTGGCTGCACGAGCAGTTGAAAGTGGGCGACACGCTCGATTTATCAGGGCCTTACGGGCAGTTTTTCGTGCGCAAATCCGATGCGCAAGATGTGATTTTTATCGCCGGCGGTTCCGGCTTGTCGAGCCCCGAAGCGATGATTCTCGATTTAATCGAAGAGGGCGATGCGCGCCAAATCTATCTTTTCCAAGGCGCGCGCAATGTGGCCGAGCTTTACCACCGCGAGCGCTTTGAAGCGCTGGCCGCGGCGCATGAGCAGTTTCACTATATTCCCGCGCTCAACGCCGCATTGCCGGAGGATAACTGGCAGGGCTTTCACGGCTTTGTGCACGAAGCCGTGGCCGATTATTTCAGCCGCCGATGCAGCGGCCACAAGGCTTATTTGTGCGGGCCGCCGCCGATGATTGATGCGGCCGTGTCCACGCTGATGCAGAGCCGCCTGTTTGAGCGCGATATTCATATGGAGCGCTTTCTCACCGCAGCCGACGGCAGCAGCGCCACCCGTTCGGCTTTGTTTAAAAAGATTTGATTTGGCAAACCACAAGGTTTTCAGACGGCCTGTTGTGTAGGTCGGATTCTCGAATCCGACGCTTGCGCGAAGCGCAAGAGCGCGCAAGCCGTTTGGGCTTCGGCCTTGGCGGCCGAATGTCGGGTTCAAGAATCCGACCTACCACTTTGTTTCAATTGAGAGGAAACAGTCGTGAACCAAAAATTAAAAGCGGCCATTATCGGGCCGGGCAATATCGGCACCGATTTGCTGATGAAAATGCAGCGCTCGGCATGGATAGAGCCGGTGTGGATGGTGGGCATCGACCCTGAATCCGCCGGCCTCAAGCGTGCCGCCGAAATGGGCATCAAGGCATGCGCCACCGGTGTGGACGGCTTGCTTGAGCATGTGTTGGCCGACGATATCCGCATCGCTTTCGATGCCACTTCGGCTTATGCCCACGCAGAAAACAGCCGCAAGCTCAATGAGTTGGGCGTGATGATGATAGACCTCACGCCCGCGGCCATCGGCCCTTTCTGCGTGCCGCCGGTGAATCTGCGCGCGCATGCCGATAAGTTGGAAATGAATGTGAATATGGTCACTTGCGGCGGCCAGGCCACGGTGCCGATTGTGGCGGCGGTGTCGCGCGTGCAGCCGGTGGCGTATGGCGAAATTGTGGCCACGGTGTCGTCCAAATCGGTGGGGCCGGGCACACGCGCCAACATTGATGAATTCACCCGCACCACCGCCGCGGCTGTGGCCTCGGTGGGCGGCGCGAAAGAGGGTAAAGCCATCATCATCATCAACCCGGCCGAGCCGCCGCTGATGATGCGCGACACCATTCACTGCCTCACCGAAACCGCGCCCGATCAGGCCGCCATCACCGAATCGGTCAAGCAGATGGTGGCCGAGGTGCAGCGCTATGTGCCGGGCTACACGCTGGTAAACGGCCCTGTGTTTGACGGCAATAAAGTGTCGGTGTTTATGGAGGTGCGCGGCTTGGGCGACTTTCTGCCCGAATATGCCGGCAATCTCGACATCATGACCGCCGCCGCATTGCGCACGGCGGAGATGTTTGCCGAAGAAGCGGCTCAAGGCCGTCTGAAACTGCCGGCGCGCTGAACAAGGAGAAAACCATGAATTTGCAAGGTAAAAAAGCCATTTTGCACGATATGAGCCTGCGCGACGGCATGCACGCCAAGCGCCATCAGATTTCGCTGGATGAAATGGTGGCCGTGGCCACGGCGCTCGATGAAGCCGGTATGCCGATGATTGAAGTCACCCACGGCGACGGCTTGGGCGGCGCTTCGCTCAATTACGGTTTTCCCGCCCACAGCGATGAAGCCTATCTTGGCGCGGTGGTGCCGAAAATGAAGCAGGCCAAGGTTTCTGCGCTGCTCTTGCCCGGCATCGGCACGGTGGATCATCTTTTGATGGCCAAAGATTTGGGTGTGTCGTGCATACGCGTGGCCACCCATTGCACCGAGGCCGATGTGTCGCAGCAACACATCAGCAAAGCCGCCGATTTGGGGCTGGACACGGTGGGCTTTTTGATGATGGCGCATATGGTGCCGTCTGAAACAATCGTGGCGCAGGCCAAGCTGATGGAAGGCTATGGCGCCAACTGCATTTATTGCACCGATTCGGCGGGCTACATGCTGCCTGATGAAGTGTCGCAAAAAATCGGCGCACTGCGCCAAGCGCTCAAGCCCGAAACCGAAATCGGCTTTCACGGCCACCACAATCTGGGCATGGGCATTGCCAACTCGCTCGCCGCGTTGGAGGCCGGTGCGCTGCGCATTGACGGCTCCGTGGCCGGCCTGGGCGCAGGCGCGGGCAACACGCCGCTGGAAGTGCTGGTGGCGGTGCTCGAGCGCATGGGTGCCGAGCACGGCATCGATCTCTACAAAATCATGGATGCGGCCGAAGACATTGTGGTGCCGATGATGGAGCACCCGATTCGCATCGACCGCAACGCGCTCACGCTGGGCTATGCCGGCGTGTATTCCTCTTTTTTGCTGTTTGCCAAGCGCGCCGAGCAGAAATACGGCGTGAGCGCGCGCGATATTTTGGTGGAATTGGGCCGCCGCGGCACCGTGGGCGGGCAGGAAGACATGATTGAAGACTTGGCCTTAACCATGGCCAAACAGAAAGGACACCGCGCATGAGCACCTTAAACACCCTGCAGATTGCAGAATTGGCTGAGCATTTGGAAAACGCCGAATTGCAGGCTTTCGAAGTGACCAAAATCACCGATGATTTTCCCGATATGGATTATCAAGATGCGTTTGACATCCAGTGGGCGATCCGCCGCCGCAAAGAAGCACGCGGCACCAAAATCGTGGGCATGAAAATGGGGCTCACCTCGTGGGCGAAAATGAGCCAGATGGGCGTTGCCCAGCCTTGCTACGGCTTTTTGGCCGACTATTTCAGCGTGCCCGACGGCGGCGCGATTGTGTATGACGAACTCATCCACCCGAAAATCGAAGCCGAGCTGGCTTTTGTGACCAAAGCCGATTTGAAAGGCCCCGGCTGCCATATCGGCGATGTGCTCGCTGCCACCGATTTTGTGGTGCCGGCGCTGGAAGTGATCGACTCGCGCTACAAAGATTTCAAATTCGACCTGAAATCGGTGATTGCCGACAACTCTTCCTCCAGCCGCTTTATCACGGGCGGCCGCGCCCGGCCGGTGCATGAGCTGGATTTGAAAACGCTGGGCGTGGTGATGGAAATCAACGGCCAAGTGGTGCAAACCGGTGCCGGTGCCGCCGTGCTCGGCCACCCCGCCGCTTCGGTGGCGATGCTGGCCAATATGCTGGCCGAGCGCGGCGAATATCTGCCGGCCGGCAGCTTTGTGATGGTGGGTGCCATCACCGCAGCGGTGCAGGTAAACAAAGGCGATTCTTTCAGCGTGCGCTATCAGGGCTTGGGCAGCATCAGCGGGCGGGTTGAGTAAAACGGTTCACAAATCATACCCATTCAAAAAAGTAAGTTTGCAAGGCGGAACAACGCAGCAAGGTTGCTTTTGGGGATGGGAATAAGGAGAAAAACATGCCGATTGTGCAGATACACATGATGGAAGGCCGCAGCGATGCGCAAAAAGAAGCCGTGATTCGTGAAGTAACCGAAGCGCTGGTGCGCGCGCTGGATGCGCCGAAAGAATCGGTGCGGGTGCTGATTAATGAAATGCCCAAACAGCATTTCGGCATCGCCGGTGAATCGGCCAAAGCGCGCGGGCGTTAGGGTTTAACCCGAAAAACGCGTACGCGCCGATGGCACACACCCCGCACATGAAACAAGCAAGCGTTGCCCCGCGGTAGGGTATGTGGCGCAGCCACGCACACGTTTGGCGGCTCGGTGAAAAAAGTTTCAGACGGCCTTAAATTGAATAAGCACTTGTTTAAAAAACAATATTTCAATATCAGGAGGTGTGAAGTGTGCCCTGTTGTCTGCATCAAAAAAGAAGCCGCGCCGCCGCTGTGTGTGGAGGTGCCCGAGGGTAAATCGCTGTTGGCCGCGTTGGAGCGCCGCTGCAATCGGGATGTGGCCGCGGGCTGCCGTGGCGGTGGCTGCGGCGTGTGCCGGGTGCGTGTGTGGTCGGGGCAGTTTCGCAGCAAAGCCATGAGCAAGGCGCACATTAATGAAGAAGATCTCCGGCAGGGCGTGGTGCTGGCCTGCCGGGTGTTTCCCCAGAGCGATATGGAAATATCGCCCGAAGAGCCGGTGCGGCGCGATTCGTTTGTGCCGGCCGGCACCCCCACAGAAATAAAACCAAAGGAGTAGCGAGATGAGAAAAGGTGTAATGCGTCCGGGCCACGTGCAAATCCGTGTGCTGGATATGGAAGAGGCCATCGCCCACTACCGCGACTTGCTCGGCCTGATTGAGGCCGGCCAAGATGAACAAGGCCGCGTGTATTTCAAAGGCTGGACCGAAGTGGACAAATTTTCGGTGGTGTTGCGCGAAGCCGACAGCGCGGGCATGGATTTTATGGCATTCAAGGTGGTGGACGACGCCACGCTCAGTAAGCTGAAGCAAGAGCTGGAAGCTTTCGGCGGCTTGGATGTGGCCGAAATCGAAGCGGGTGAGTTGGCCGGCTGCGGCCGGCGCGTGCGCTTCACCGCGCCCACGGGGCATGTGTTCGAGCTTTATGCCGACAAAGAGCAAAACGACCGCTACGGTATTGGCAGCCACAACCCCGAAGCCTGGCCGCGCGATTTGAAAGGCATGAAGGCCACCCGTTTTGACCATTGCCTGCTTTATGGCGATGATCTCGACGGCACGTTTAAATTGTTTAACGAAGTGTTGGGCTTTGATTTGGCCGAGCAGGTGCTCACGCCCGATGGCGAGCGCATTGCCCAATTTTTGAGCGTGTCGATGAAGGCGCACGATGTGGCTTTTATCAAGCATGCCGAAAAAGGCAAGTTTCACCATGCTTCGTTTTACCTCGACACCTGGCAGGATGTGTTGATGGCGGCCGACCTGATTTCCATGACCGACACTTCGCTCGACATCGGCCCCACCCGCCACGGCCTCACGCAGGGGCAGACGATTTATTTCTTCGACCCCTCGGGCAACCGCAACGAAGTGTTTGCCGGTGGCGGCTACCGCTATCAAGACCACCCCGTGATCACTTGGGATGCGCAAGAGCTGGGCAAAGCCATTTTCTATCACGACCGCCAGCTTAATGAGCGCTTTTTGTCGGTGTTGACTTAAATGTTTTCAGACGGCCTGAATCTTTATCAGGCCGTCTGAAAAACCACTCTTATTCAGGAAACCAGCCATGCAAGAATTCAAACATTTTATCAACGGCGTGTATATCGGCTCGCAAAGCGGCAAAACTTTTGAAAACCGCAGCCCCGTGGACAACAGCCTGATAGGGCTCGTGCACGAAGCGGGCAGGGAAGAAGTGGATGCCGCCGTGGCCGCCGCCCGCGCCGCCCTGAGCGGGCCTTGGGGCAGGCTCACCCAAGCCGCGCGCATTGAGCTGCTCAACAAAGTGGCCGCGCGCATCAACGAGCGCTTCGATGAATTTCTCGAAGCCGAATGCCGCGACACCGGCAAACCGCACAAAATGGCCGCGCACATTGATATTCCGCGTGGCGCGGCCAATTTCAAAGCCTTCTCGGAAACGCTGGCCAACCACCCCACCGAAGCCTTCCGCCTCGACACGCCCGACGGCGCCGGCGCGCTCAACATCGGGCAGCGCACGCCCAAAGGCGTGATTGCCGTGATTTCACCGTGGAACCTGCCCCTGCTGCTGATGACTTGGAAAGTGGGCCCCGCGCTCGCCTGCGGCAACACCGTGGTGGTGAAACCCTCTGAAGAAACCCCCGCCACCACCACGCTGCTTGGCGAAGTGATGAACGAATGCGGCGTGCCGCCGGGCGTGTTCAACGTGGTGCACGGCTTCGGCCCCGATTCGGCTGGCGCTTTCCTCACCGCCCATCCGGGCATCGACGCCATCACCTTCACCGGCGAAACCCGCACCGGCGAAATCATCATGCAGGCCGCATCGGTGGGCTTGCGCAATATTTCGCTCGAATGCGGCGGCAAAAACCCGGCCATTGTGTTTGCCGACTGCGATTTGGAAAAAGCGGTGGAAGGCAGCATGCGCTCGGCTTTTGTCAACTGCGGCCAAGTGTGCCTCGGCACCGAGCGCATCTATGTGGAGCGGCCGCTTTTTGACGCCTTTTTGCGCCGCATGAAAGAAGAAACCGCCAAGCTCAAACCCGGCCGCCCCGATGATCCGGAAGCCAATTTCGGTCCCTTGGTAAGCCTTGAGCACCGCGAAAAAGTGCTGTCGTATTACCGGCTTGCGGAAGAAGAGGGGGCTACCGTGGAAATCGGCGGCGGCGTGCCCGACATGGGCGCCGCGCTCAATGAAGGCGCATGGATTTCGCCCACCATCTGGACCGGCCTCTCCGACGATGCCCGCGTGGTGCGCGAAGAAATCTTCGGCCCCTGCTGCCACATCCGCCCCTTCGACAGCGAAGAAGAAGCCGTTGCGCTGGCCAACGACACCCGCTACGGCCTGGCCGCCGCCATCTGGACCGAAAACAGCAGCCGCGCCATCCGCGTGGCCGAGCAGATAGAGGCCGGCATCGTGTGGGTAAACAGCTGGTTTCTGCGCGACTTGCGCACCGCATTCGGCGGCGCCAAACAATCGGGCATCGGCCGCGAAGGCGGCGTGCACGGGCTGGAGTTTTACACTGAGCTGAAGAATATCTGCATCAAAATGTGATGAGGCCGTCTGAAACCTGTAGGTCAGATTCTTGAACCTGATACGGCCACAGCCCTGATGCTTGTTCTGCGAACAAGTGTCGGATTCGAGAATCCGACCTACGCCTGATGCCGTCTGAACAGCAGTTTGCAGCGTAGGCAGAGCCCGCGCTACACGGCTGAAAACATCTGCATCAAGATGCCAACAGGCCGTCTGAAACCTGTAGCTCGGATTCTCGAATCCGACATTCGGCCGCAGGCCGAAAGCCGCGCACCTGCTTTTCAGCCTGCACAAGCGCATCAACATACCCACACAAAACAGGCCGTCTGAACCTTTTCTCAGACGGCCTCAAAGGAGCCAACCATGAATCCGGAAGATATTCGCCGCTACGGCCACATGCTCTACCAAGCCATGCAAAGCCGCCAAAGCGTGCGCCCGCTCACTGAGCAAGCGCCCGACATCAGCATTGATGATGCTTATCAGATTTCGCTGCAATTTCTGCAACACCGCCTCGATGCGGGCGAGCGCATCGTCGGCAAAAAAATCGGCCTCACCTCGCATGCCGTGCAGCACATGCTGGGCGTGGACCAGCCCGATTTCGGCTACCTCACCGACAAAATGGTGTATAGCCAGGGGCAGGAAATCGACGTTGGCCAAAGCATGATACAGCCGCGCGCCGAAGGTGAAATCGCCTTTATTCTGAAAAAAGACCTGATGGGCCCCGGCATCAGCGCCGCCGATGTGCTCGCCGCCACCGAATGCGTGATGCCGTGTTTTGAAATTGTGGATTCGCGCATTGAAAGTTGGCAAATCAAAATCCAAGACACCATTGCCGACAACGCATCCTGCGGCGTGCTGCTTTTGGGCGACACCGCCGTGAGCCCGCGCAAGCTCGATTTGGCCACCTGCGGCATGGTGGTGGAGAAAAACGGCAAAATCATCAGCACCGGCGCAGGCGCAGCCGCGCTGGGCAGCCCGGTGAACTGCGTGGCCTGGCTCGCCAACACGCTCGGGCGCTTCGGCATCGGCCTCAAAGCCGGCGAAGTGATTTTGTCCGGCGCGCTGGTGCCGCTCGAATGGGTGCAGCCGGGCGATTATTTTTCGGTGTCTGTCGGCGGCATCGGCCAAGCTTCCGTGCGCTTCAACTGAGTTTCAGACGGCCTTGGTAAGCACAAGCGTGTAGCGCAAGCGTGTGCAGGGTGTGTGCCATAGGCACGCGCGCGTTATACAGCACGCTGAAACCGCATGCGTGCGTGCTCATAAACCCTGTTTAGATTCGGCATGTTCTTGTTTTATATTGTTTAAAAGGGTTTCCGAAGGCTTGCCTGGTTTTTGTATCAGGCCGTCTGAAACTCAAGCGGCAATTCGCTCCCGTCAGCTTTCAGACGGCCTGCAACCCACCTAAAAAAACACAACAACCCCCAGGAGAAACCCCATGAGCCCCACCCGCATTTTCCCCGCCATCGCCTTGCTGGCGCTGGCCGCGCAAGCGCACGCCACCGAAGGCGGCGCATCCATTTACCCGCACGGCGTGGAAGGCTTTATGGCCGGTGCGCTGCCGCCGCCGGGCGTGTATGGCATGGTGTATGGCCAGCACTATCACGCCGGCCGCCTCAACGACCACAACGGCGATAACCTCAACGTGCCCAATTTCAGCATCAATGCCAACGTGATAGCCCCGCGCCTGATTTGGGTCACGCCGCAAAAAGTGCTCGGCGGCGATTTGGCGCTGCACACCATCGTGCCGCTGGTTGATTTGGAAGTGGAAGCCGGCAGCCGCCGCCAGCGCAAAACCGGCCTGGGCGACATTGTGGTCGGCGCAGCGCTGGGCTACCACCACAGCGACAAGCTGCACAGCATTGTGGCGCTCGACACCTATCTGCCCACCGGCCGTTACGATAAAAACGATCTGGCCAATATCGGCACCAACCATTGGGCCGTCGAGCCTGTGTATGCCGTTTCTTATGTGCAGCCCAAAGGCGTGGTGGCCGATGCCAAAATCGGCTATATTTTCAACCAGCGCAACAGCGACACCGACTATAAAAGCGGCGACGAATTGCACGCCGATTATTCCGCCGGCTGGGCATTCGGCAACGGCTGGACGGCCGGCGTGGGCGGCTATGCGCTGCAACAAACCACGTCCGACAAACAACACGGCGAAACGCTCGCCCACAGCAAAGCCCGCGCCTTCGCCATCGGCCCCTCGGTGAAATACGACAGCGGCAAAGGCTGGTTTGCGAGCCTCAAATGGCAGAAAGAAGTGGTGGCGCAAAACCGCCCAGAGGGCAACGCCGTGTGGCTCAAAGCGGTGTTTCCGCTTTCAAAATAAAACCGTGGCTCCGGTTTTCTTAATGATAAAGCGTCCCGGCAAGGGCGCTTTTTTTGTGCGCTTTACACAAATCGTTTAAACTAGCGCCGTGCATTATTTCAGACGGCCTCAACCGCATCCTCCGGAGAATTTGATGAAAACGGTTTATTTGATAATCAAAATTATTGTGCTGCTGGTGTTTTTACTGCTGGCAGTGAGCAACACGCAGGCGGTGCAGTTTTTCTATCTGCCCGGTCAAGAAGTGAGCCTGCCGCTGATTTTGGTGTTGTTTGGTGCTTTTTTGGTGGGTGCGGTGTTTGGCCTGCTGGCGCTTTTCGGCCGACTGCTCTCGCTGCGCAACGAAAACGCGCGCCTGCGCGCCGAAGTGAAGAAATCCGCCCGCCTGAGCAGCCATGATGTGGCCGTGCCTGCGGCCGCCAAGGAATAAGCGCGCATGGAAAACGAAATCTGGATGTGGCTGCTGCCGATTATCCTGTTGCCGGTGTTTTTCGCCATGGGCTGGTTTGCCGCGCGGGTAGACATGAAAACCGTGCTCAAGCAGGCCAAAAGCGTGCCGGTGGGCTTCTATAAAAGCCTCGATGCGCTGGTCGACCGCAACAGCGGCAAAGCCGCACGCGAATTGGCCGAAGTGATCGACCAGCAGCCGCAATCGTATGACCTCAACCTCACCCTGGGTAAGCTCTACCGCCAGCGCGGTGAAAACGACAAAGCCATCGCCATGCACCAAGCGCTGCTTGATTCGCCCGACACCGTGGGCGAAAAGCGCGAGCGCGTGTTGTTTGAATTGGGGCAGAATTACCAAAGCGCCGGCCTTGTGGACAGAGCCGAGCAGATTTTTCTCGGCCTGGAAAGCGGCAATATGGGCAAAGAAGCGCGCCAAGTGCTGCTCAATATCTACCAGCAAGACCGCGATTGGGAAAAAGCCATCGCCACCGCGCAATGGCTCAGCCACGACGAGCAAACCTATCAATTCGAAATCGCCCAATTTTATTGCGAGCTGGCGCAGGCGGCTTTGTTTAAATCCGATTTTGCCGCCGCCCGCGCCGCCGTGCAAAAAGCGCTCGATGCCAATAAAAAATGCACCCGTGCCAATATGATTTTGGGCGACATCGAGCAAAAAGAAGGGCATTATGCCGCCGCCGTTGAAGCTTATTCGGCGATTGAAAAGCAAAACCATGCCTATTTGAGCATGGTGGGCGAGCGCCTTTATGACGCTTATGATGCACAAGGCCTGCCGCAAGAAGGGCTCAATGTGCTCACCGGCTATATGAAAACCTTTCCGCAGCTCGACCTGATTAATGTGATTTACGATAAATCGCTGCTCTTGCACGGCGAGCAGCAAGCGGCGCAAACTGCGGTGGAATTGGTGCGGCAAAAGCCCGATTTGGGCGGCGTTTACCGCCTGCTCGGCCTGCAAATCAGCGAGCTGGAGCCCAGCTGGAAAGCCGATGCCGACATGATGCGCGGCGTGATCGGCCGCCAGCTGCAAAAATCGCTGATGTATCGCTGCCGCAACTGCCACTTTAAATCGCAGGTGTTTTTCTGGCATTGCCCCGCCTGCAACAAATGGGAAACCTTCACTCCCAACCGCATTGAAGTATAAAGTTTCAGACGGCCTGCCGATTGAGGCCGTCTGAATAAAATAAAAGCAGGAGAACCCATATGGTAAGCTTCACCGCACCGGATTACAACCCGCAAGACCCGGCCGCTTTTCTCTACACGCTCAGCGATGCCTATCTGGCTTTTATCGAAGCAGAAGGCGAGGCCGCGATGGAAGCGCTCAACGACGAGCAACACACGCTGATGGCCTATTGCTATCTCGACAGCCAAGTGCAAGAGGGCGGTTTTGTGCAGCTCATTGCCGCAGGCTACGGCGAGTATGTGTTTATGAACCCGCTGGCCGACAGCCTGCGCCGCTGGCGCATCAAGCCCACGCCGAAAATAATCGACCAAGCCCGCGCGCTTTATGAGAAAAACGGTGCCGCCATCGAAGCGCTGGCCGATGAAGGCGCACCGCTGGAAGCCATACGCGCGCGCTTTGCCGATTTTGAAGAGCTGGACGGCGATTATTACGATGCCGCCGATGAAGATTTGGCCGCCGCTGCCGAATATGTGCAGGCGAATCCGGCCAAATTTCTTGCTTGAAACACCGGTTTCAGACGGCCTGTATGCTTATTGCCAAGGCCGTCTGAACGCTCGATAACGGAATGCATGATGAACCCTTTAATCACCGATTTCCCCTCCGCCGCCGCGCGCATGCCCGTGATTGTGGCGCTGGATTTTGCCGATGAAAAAAGCACGCTCGCCTTTGTGCGCCGGCTCGAGCCCGACACTTGCCAGCTCAAAATCGGCAAAGAGCTTTTCACCGCCAGCGGCCGCCACTTGGCCGAAAGCCTGATTAACCAAGGCTTCAAGCTTTTTCTCGATTTGAAATACCACGATATTCCCCACACCGTGGCGCAAGCCTGCAAAGTGGCCGCCGATATGGGCGTGTGGATGGTCGATATGCACGCCTCGGGCGGCCGGCGCATGATGGCCGCCGCGGCTGAGGCCGTGGCCGGTTGCGCCCACAAGCCGCTGCTTATCGGCGTGACCGTGCTCACCAGCATGGATGCGCAGGATTTCGCCGAAACCGGCGTGGGGCGCAGCATTGAGGCGCAAGTGTCGGCGCTGGCCAATCTGGCGCAGCAAAGCGGGCTCGACGGTGTGGTGTGTTCCGCCCACGAAGCCGCCTTGCTGCGCGCCGAGCGCGGTGAGGATTTTGTGTTGGTTACGCCCGGCATCCGCTTGAACACAGAAGGCAATCAAGACGACCAGCGCCGCATCATGACCCCCGCCCAAGCTTTAGCCGCCGGCTCGAGCTATTTGGTGATGGGGCGGCCGATTACGCAAGCCGCCGACCCGCTGGCGGTGTTGCGCGAAGTGAATGCGCTGGTTTAGCAGGCAGGTCGTCTGAAAAAAGGCCGTCTGAAAAATTAAATCATGGAGATGAAAGCAAACGATGATGTTTCATGTTGACGACAAACAATTGAAAAACCGCTTTGCCCAAGCCCGCGTGTTGGTGGTGGGCGATGTGATGCTGGATCGTTATTGGTTTGGCGATGTGTCCCGCATTTCGCCCGAAGCGCCGGTGCCGGTGGCGAAAATCGGCCATGTCGACCAACGCGCCGGCGGTGCGGCCAACGTGGCGCGCAATATCGCCGCTTTGGGTGGCCATGCGGCTTTATTATCGGTGGTGGGCAACGATGAAGCCGCCGCCGCGCTCGATAGCCTGATGCAGCAAGACGGCGTAGCCGCCCATCTGCTGCGCGATGCCGATATCGCCACCACCGTGAAATTGCGCGTGGTGGCGCGCAACCAGCAATTAATCCGCCTCGATTTCGAAGAGCCGCCGCACCGCGAAATTCTCGATGCCGTGAAAACGCAATACCGCCGCTTGCTGCCCGAATACGATGTGGTGTTGCTGTCCGACTACGGCAAAGGCGGCCTCACCCATGTGGCCGAGTTGATTGATTGGGCGCGCGAAGCCGGCAAGCCCGTGTTGATCGACCCCAAGGGCGACGATTACGACAAATACGCCGGCGCCACTTTGCTCACACCCAATCGCGCCGAATTGAAAGAAGTGGTGGGCAGCTGGAAAAACGAGCAAGAGCTGGCCGAAAAAGCGCAAGCCTTGCGCCGCCGCCTGGATTTAGCCGCCTTGCTGCTCACCCGCAGCGAAGAGGGCATGAGCCTTTACCGTGCAGACCAAATCGACCACCAGCCCACGCGGGCGCAAGAAGTGTATGATGTGTCGGGCGCGGGCGACACCGTGATTGCCAGCATGGGCTTGGGGCTGGCGGCCGGCTTCGATATGATAGAAGCCATGCATCTGGCCAACACCGCCGCCGGCGTGGTGGTGGCCAAGCTCGGCACGGCGGTGTGCACGTTTGACGAATTGGCCGCGGCTTTGCTTGAGCAATAAAGGCTTGTTTATCAGGCCGTCTGAAACCTTTCAGACGGCCTCAGCAGAAAAGGAAAAGTGATGACCATTATCGTAACCGGCGCGGCCGGCTTTATCGGCTGCAATATTGTGAAAGCGCTCAATGCACGCGGCATCACCGATATTGTGGCGGTAGACAACCTCACCCACGGCGATAAATTCAAAAATCTGGCCGAATGCGAAATAGAGCATTATCTCGACAAACATGAATTTATCCGCCAAGTGCGCGAGCATGTGCTGCCTTATCACGACATCAAAGCCGTGTTTCACGATGGCGCCTGCTCCGACACCATGGAGCAAAACGGCCTTTATATGATGGACAACAACTATCAATACAGCCTCGATTTGCTCGATTGGTGCCAAGATGAGCGCATTCCTTATCTTTATGCATCAAGCGCCGCCGTGTATGGCAAGGGCGAGATTTTCCGTGAAGAGTGCGAATTGGAAAAGCCGCTCAATGTGTATGGCTATTCCAAATTTCTGTTTGACCAAGTGGTGCGCCGCCGCATTGCCGACGGGCTCACCGCGCAAGTGGCGGGTTTCCGCTATTTCAACGTTTACGGCCCGCACGAGCAGCACAAGGGCCGCATGGCTTCGGTGGCTTTCCACCATTTCAACCAATATCGCGAACACGGCTATGTGAATTTGTTCGGCGCCAACGACGGCTATGCCGCCGGCGGCCAAACCCGTGATTTTGTGAGCGTGGAAGATGTGGTGAAGGTGAATCTTTTCTTTTTCGACCACCCCGGCCAATCGGGCATTTTCAACTTGGGCACAGGCCAGAGCCAACCGTTTAACGATTTGGCCGCCGCCACCGTGAATGCCTGCCGCGTGGCCGAGGGCAAGAGCGCGCTGAGCCTGCCGGAATTGGTGAAAGAAGAGCTGATACGCTATATTCCTTTCCCCGATGCGCTCAAAGGCAAATACCAAAGCTTCACCGAAGCCGATATTTCGCGCCTGCGCGCCGCCGGCTACGAAGGCAGCTTTTTTGATGTAAACGAGGGCGTGAGCCGCTATGTGCATTGGATGTTGAATAATCTTTAAACAAGGCCGTCTGAAAAAAAACGAGGCCGTCTGAATACTTTTGTTGATGCACCCCCACCATAAAGGAAACAGAAAATGACTGAATTAAGCAAAAAACCCGTGCCCGACCGTGCGGAATACAACGCGTTTTTCCCGTCTGAGTTTTCCCTGAATGCTTATGTGGCGCCGAAAACCGATTTTAACGGCGTGCAATTTTCGCAAGCCTACACCGGCGGCAAATACAAAGTGTTGATGATTGCTGCCGACGAGCGCTATCTGCCCATGCAAAACGGCACCCGTTTTTCCACCGGCAACCATCCGGTAGAAACCTTGCTGCCCATGCTGCATCTGCACGAAGCCGGCTTTGAAATCGATGTGGCCACTTTGTCGGGCAATCCGGCCAAGTTTGAAATGTGGGCCATGCCCAAAGACGATGAAGCCGTGGCCGCCATTTTCCAAACTTATCTGCCCAAATTGCAGCAGCCCTTGAAACTGGCCGATGTATTGGCACAAGTGCTTGCACCCGATTCGCCCTATATCGGCGTGTTTATTCCCGGCGGCCACGGCGCATTCAATGCCTTGCCGCACAGCGCCGAGGTGAAGCGCGTGCTCGAATGGGCGCTGCAAAACAACCGCCACATCATCACCTTGTGTCACGGCCCCGCCGCACTGGTGGCGCTGGCCGAAGCGGGTAAAGATTTTGCACTGGCGGGCTATCAAGTGTGCGTGTTTCCCGATGCGCTTGATGAAGGTGCCAACATCGAAATCGGCTATATGCCGGGGCGTTTGCGCTGGCTGGTGGCGCAAAAACTCAAAGAGTTGGGCATGGAAGTGGTAAACGAGGGCATGAGCGGCCAAGTGTGCCAAGACCGCCAATTGCTCACCGGCGACAGCCCTTTGGCCGCCAACGCCTTGGGCATTTTGGCCGCCGATGTGCTGCTGGCGCGCGCGGCCGAGCTGGGTTGAGCGGCCGTCTGAACATTTGTTTGCGTATATAAAAAAAAGCGGCAGCGCCGCCTATTTTCAGGAGAAAACCATGAGTGAGCAACACGATTTCAGCACCGCCGATTTAATCGACATCGCCCCCGACACGCCTTCGTGCGAAACCCAATTTCACCGCTTCGGCCGCCACCGCCATTTCTGCGGCAAAATCCGCACGGTGAAATGCGCGCGCGACAACGGCTTGGTGAAAACCCTGATGAACAGCCATTCCGAGGGCGAAGTGTTGGTGGTGGACGGCGGCGGCTCGCTCTACAGCGCCTTGATGGGCGATTTGATTGCCGGTGCGGGTGCGGCCAACGGCTGGGCGGGTGCAGTAATCAATGGTGCCATCCGCGACAGCGAAGCCATCAACACCATGCCCTTCGGCGTGAAAGCGCTGGGCACCAATCCGCGCAAGAGCGCCAAGGCCGGCGCGGGAGAAGTAGACATCACCGTGTCGTTCGGCGGGGTGGATTTTATTCCCGGCCACTATCTTTATAGCGATGCAGACGGCATTTTGGTGTCTGCCGAGCCGCTGCACCAATCGTAATCACACAAGGAAACCCAATGAAAGTAACATCAAAATGGCTGGATAATATGTGTTTTGTTGGCAGCACCGAAGCCGGCCACAGCGTGGTGATGGAAGGCGCGGCGGCCGAGGGCGGTGTAAAGCGCGGCCCCAGCCCGATGGAAATGCTGCTTTTGGGCGTGGCCGGCTGCTCCAGCATCGATGTGGTGCTGATTGCCGAAAAGCAGCGGCAAAACGTGGTGGATTGCCAAGCCACGGTAACGGCCAAACGCGCCGACGACACCCCGCGCGTGTTTACCGAAATCCATATTCATTTCAAGGTGATCGGCCATGATTTGAAAGAAGCGGCGATTGAAAAAGCGGTGCAGATGTCGGCCGAAAAATATTGCTCGGCATCTATCATGTTGGGCAAAGCCGCCAAAATCAGCCACAGCTTTGAGATTGCAGCGGCATAAGGCCTGAAAAAGCGCCGAGGCCGTCTGAAAGCACAAGCGGAATTTTGAAAGATTCCGCTTTTTTATTTGCTGCACTATATATCAGTCACATTGCAAACAATCGGCTATAATAACGAAAATTTGCCGGCCATTCGGCAGGCTGCCGCCCAGCGGCATTGATGACGATTATTATGGAGAAGCCGTGTTCAACGGCAAGAATGGTTTATGGAAAATAATAAAGATGACATGCTGGTAGATGCGCCGACTGCCTCGTCGATGATCAGCGAAGAGCGCCATGATTCGGAGCTTTTCCGCGTGTATGCCGCCATTTTGGATGCCATCACCGACCGGGTGCTGCTGCCGGGCAAAAAGCTGACCGAATCGGATTTGTGCCGCCAAATGAGTTGCTCGCGCAACACCGTGCGCGGCGCTTTGTCGCTGCTGGCGCATGATCATATCGTGGATTTGCAGCCCAACCGCGGCGCGTTTGTGCATGTGCCCGATGCCAAAGAAACCAAAGATGTGTATGAATTGCGCATTGCTTTGGAAGAAATGGTGATGGATATGTTGCTGGATCTGCCCGACCTGCCCGCGCGCCTGCAACCGCTTTATGAAATGCTCGAAAAAGAAAAAACCGCATTCGAGCAGGGCGACCGCGTGAGCTGGGTGCGCCTGGTGAATGCATTTCATGTGGAATTGGTGCGCCTGCTCGACAACACCGTGCTGCTCGAATTGATGAATTCGCTGTGTGCGCGCTCATCGCTGATGATTGCCGTGTTCGACAAACCGGTGCGCAACAACGGCTCATACGAAGAGCATAAAGAAATACTCGATTTGCTCAGCGAGGGCAAGCGTGCGCGCGTGTGCAAAATGATGCGCCGCCATTTGGGCGGCTGCCAAGAGCGGCTGAACCAGCAATTTGCCGGCTGAGGTTTTTTGTTGATAAGTGTGAAAAAGGCCGTCTGAAAGCGTGAACTGCACCCCAAAAGTTGGACACCCCATCCAACCCATAAAGGTGCAGTTTTCTTATGAACAAATATACCGTAGACTTCAAACACCAAGCCGTTATGCATTACTACCGCATTCGAAGCCAGCAGCTCACCGCCGACGCATTTCGAATGTCCCGCACCCACCT